>SNQY01000103.1_pt1 | contig 64580 bp, 65 predicted proteins | sample 2580551 | NCBI WGS metagenome assembly SNQY01 (sample SAMN10953785, study PRJNA522744) | food fermentation metagenome | isolation source: 144-hour incubation of native-enriched microbial consortia from nixtamalized... | place: Mexico | collected 2017-09-24 | reverse complement strand
CTTTGGAAATGTCTAAACCGATATATTTTGTGATATCCTTCATAGTACCGGCTCCTTTTTTCATATTGTGGTTCTGTACTGGTCTTCTACATCCAGTGTAACCCACGCAATTATGAAAAATAGGGGCCGGCCTCGTTCATTATGACTAAAGTTTTATTGCACCCCCAGAACGAAATTTTTAGGCTTTCTTGTAACAAAGAAGCTTATTTTATCGTTTTTGGGGGTGATCCTTTTTATTAGGTTAATAGCGATGAGGTAGCGCCAAAATTTTTACATAAAATGGTGAAAAATGCTGCAGTAAGCCTTTTTGCAACACGTCTTTTGATTTAAGAAGCTTTATAGCTTCTATTAAATGGTTTTCTTGATCCGCCCCACACTTTTCTAATTATTCCGCTAAGCTTTCTACCAATTGTTTTTCTTGCCACATGACTGTAATACCGAGGCCAATGACCATAATGACAGCGGCGAAAAGGTACGGATAGTGAATGTTTACGTCAAATAGTATTCCGCCCATCGCTGGCCCGACGATATTACCTAAGCTCGTATAGGTTGAGTTCATTCCAGCAACAAATCCTTGCTCTTTCCCGGCAGCTTTTGATAAAAATGTCGTCAATGCCGGACGAAGCAAGTCAAATGCGAGGAAAATGAAGCAAGTTACCGCCAGCACTGTCAAAAAGCTAGAGATTACGGTGGACGCTACCGCCAATATTGCACCTGTAATTAAACATAATTGGATCAGTTTCTTTTCACCAAGTATATCTATCATTTTTCCAAACATAAATACTTGCACAACAACGCCAAATATTGAGCTTATTGTAATAATGGCTGCAATGTCCTTCGGCGTGAAGCCGAATTTATGAGCAGAAAATAGGCTAAAAACAGTTTCATATGCTGATAACCCGAAAGCAAGTACAAATACAATAATAAATGCAATAAAGTAAAGCGGATTAAGTGATCTTTTTAAATCATGTATAAAATTTATTTGCTTTGTATTGGCAGAAATTTCTGCAAGCTGTTCCTTTGTTAGCGGCTCTTTTAAAATAAATATTGATGAAATGCATGCTAAAAAGGCAATGGCTGCCGCAAAGAAGAAGGGCATACGTATACCGTATTCTGCAATAAAGCCACCAATACCAGGTCCTATAATAAAACCGGTACTAATGGCGGCAGAAAGATAGCCCATCGCTTTTGGCCGTTCCTGAACTGATGTAATATCTGCAACATATGCAGTAACACCCGGCATAACAAAGGCGGCACTAATTCCCGCTAGAATCCTTGATATATAAAGCACCGATACATTCGTGCCTAAACCAAAGATAAGTTCTGAAACACCAAAAAGAAATAAGCCGATTATGATGATTTTCTTTCTGCCATAACGGTCAACCCAACGTCCTGCTAGTGGTGACATAAGTAGCTGTGCCACCGCAAATACGGCAACAAGATAGCCCATCGTTTTTCCTGATAAATGCATGATATCCATGAAAGACGGCATAACGGGGATGATGAGACCAATTCCTAGAAATGCAATAAATATATTGCTTAGAAGAATAATTAATACCGCCTTTTGTTCTTTTATTGTTTTCTTCATGTCTCAACACCTCTCTCTGTAAGAATTATTGATGTGAAATACCTCTCCAAAATACTGTCCAAGAGGCTTCTAATTTATCCTTCAGTCGTTTCTCATCATTGCCGTATACAAGCTCCAGCATAATGGAATCGACTACTCCCAAGAAGGCGAAGGTCGGCGTTTTTGCTGCATCTTTGACGATTACTTTAGCATCAATCCAATCCTGAAACTTATTTTCCAGTACCGCCTGCACCTTCTCCTCGATATCGATTATTTCCTTTTCGATTGCTTTAGCAAGATGTGCTGGCGGAAAAAAAGACATACGCAGCCAAAACTTTAACTGCTCATTTTTTTGGAAAAGATCGATTACCAATTGTAGAAATCCGTATAAATCTTTTTCAGGATTTTGCGAACCAATTTTACTGAAATATTGAAGTTTTGAAGATAGCTCAGTTTCTTTCGCATCACGTAAAACTTGCAGAAAAAGATCATCCTTTCCTTTAAAATGAGCGTAAATGGATTGCTTTTTCATGCCAACTTCCTCAGCTATTAGAGATAGGGATGCTCCTTCATAACCGTGAATTGTGAAATATTTTAGAGCCGCCTCCTTAATTTCATTGCTTTTCAATAAAATCACCTCAAATCTAACGAACGTTCGTCAGTTATATTAACAAATTAAGTAAATATAAGCAAGCAGAAAATATATCTAGATATATAAAAAGCAAAAAAGTTCTTAAAGCAGTAGCGTCACATGCCCATTAAGTTAAGAATTTTATAGCATCCCCAGAACGAAAATCATATGTATTTTCCCTCTCAAAATGCTAATTTTATCATTTTTAGGCGAATTTGTTTTCTTAGGCTGATGGCGATGCGGTGCTACCACCTGTTGAAAAAACATCGAAATCATAAATGGAAAAACAGCCGGACCCAAGAGGAGGCCCGACTGTTAATCTTGCTCTGGTTATATGAATGGAAACTGGCTCCCAATCCCCATTTCAGTTGCTTTCTTATAGATCATGCAAGCCATGGTGCTATCCTGAATAGACATCCCTGTAGAATCAAATAGGGTTATCTCATCATGACGCACTCTCCCTGCTTTTCTGCCCAACAGGATTTCGCCAAGTTCCGCATGAATATTTGATTTCTGGATCAAATTGGATCTAATCGGATTCTGGGTTTCACCACGTTTCATACATTCAGTCAAATGGTCAACCGCTACTTTTGCACGGGCAAAAATTCTTGCTTCAAATTCCTGCTTCCCTTCCATATCCGCCCCTATTGCAATAATATGTGTGCCTGGTTGAATCCATTCATCTCTGACAATCGGTTCTTTGCTGGGGGTCGTCGTCACAACCATATCGGCGCTGTTTACGGCTTCCTCCGGCGTATCGCAGGTAAGTACAGTAACCCCCAGTAATCCTTCCATTTCCTGCTTATAGTGCCCACTCTGCTCTTCTGAACGACTCCACACCTTAATCAGCTCGATAGGAAGCACTTCTTTTAGCGCCATTACTTGCATTCTGGCTTGCTCTCCTGCACCGATCACCCCAACAATGCGAGAATCAGGTCTGGCTAACACTTGTGCGGAAATCCCTCCAGCTGCACCCGTCCGATACCTGGTGATATGGGTCCCATCCATGATGCAGAGTGGAAGTCCATTCCTTGCGTCATACAGAGTTATGAAAGCAAGTCCTGTAGGCAATTGGTATCGTTTCGGATTATCCCAAAAGCCCACCGCAGCCTTTACACAAATTACTTCATCCTGATAAGAATAACTTGCCTTGATATCCACCTCTCCATTGTGGTGAGGTACATCAATCGACATAATGGGTGGCTGTGTTACCTTATTTTGATTATATGCCATATAGCTTTGTCTGACAGATTCCAACGCATCCTTCATCGTAAGCAGACTCTCAACGTCAGATTTGCTCAAGAGCAACGTTTTCATCATGTGCATCGTGTGATTATCCCTTCGCCGACGAAATATTCTCGATCAAATATTCTTCAAACTTGGTTAAACACTCAGGGAAATTCCTCCTGCCATATCCCATCCTGATATAGCTTTCCGGATAATCATAAATACTTGCCGGCAATAGAAGAACGCCTTTCTTTGCAATCAAATCTTCGCAAAAGCGTTCAACAGGCTGTTCAATCTTGATTTTATGAAAAGCAATTGGGCCCGATTTCGGCTTATTATTAGTAAACAAGTGCGCATACGTTGCAAAAAAACGGTCGGCAATCACCAGATTTTCCTTAATTATATTAAGATTGCGTTGCAAGATCTTGTCACTGTTCCGCAGCGCAATCAACGCCAAAAACTCGCCTGGAGCACTACTGCAGATGGATGTATAATGTTTAAAACGAACCATCTTGTCATAGATCTCCTTATTTTGTGTACCAATCCAACCGATTCGTAAGCCTGACAATCCATATGCCTTGGACATTACGCCTAAGGAAACCGCATTCTCATAAATATCAGCAAACCAGGGCAAACGATTGCCATCAAATTCAAGACCTTTGTATACCTCATCACAAAATACATGGATATGATTCTCTCTGGCAATTTCAGCAATGGCTGTCATTTCATCCAAACTAAGCATATATCCGGTGGGATTATTTGGAGTATTGATAGCGATTAGTTTCGTATTTGGTTTGATTAATCGTTTCAACTCATCGAGATCAAATGTCCATCCCTCCTCCCCCTGTTTTAATTCCCATTTCGAAACTTCACAACCGATAGCGGGTGCAACATCATAAAGGGATTGGTAGACAGGAAACTGACAAACCACATGGTCTCCTGATTCAAGGAGAACATTCATATAATTAAAAATGGCTTCTTGGGCGCCTGCGTGTACCAATATACCATCAGCAGTTACGTTCGCGTACAGCTTGGCAATTTCTTCACGCAGTTCAGGGTTTCCCGGAACCTCTGTATACCCCAACCAGCTCTTTTTAAATTTTTCCTCTGCGTCGCTTTCAAAATTCAACAGGTCTTCAATCGTCATGGACTCACAATCGGATTGGGTTAACAGATACGGCGCGGTAAACTCATATTTGTTGAAGTAAACCTCCAGTTTAAAATCATTCAGCTTCATACCTTCCACCATCCTCGCATTCGTTTATTTCACTTGACCTAAGGGCTGGTATTATTGTAAAACGGTAATCACCTTCTGTCCCCACCCAAATGGATTGATTTGAAACCAACCAAATTCTATAATGGGGACGAGAAGAAACTGGATGGGAGGTAAACGAATGGCAGATCTCCAATGGAAGCCGAATTCCTCGCCTTCAATTCCCTTGCATAAACAAATTGAAGAATATATCAAAGAAAAAATCCTGAATGGGGAATGGACAGTCGGAACAAAAATACCGTCGCAAAGGGCCCTGGCAGCGGCTTTCGGGGTGAACCGCAGTACTGTGGTAACGGCTTTGGACGAATTAACAGCTTTAGGCTTCATTGAAGGAAAAAGCGGCGGCGGGACACGAGTAATCAATAATACCTGGAGTCTCTTAACCTCCACTCCTCCTCCCGACTGGAACACGTATGTAAAGGCCGGCATACACCAACCTAATTTGCCCACGATTCAAGAGATAAACCGGGCTGAGTTTGTTCCGGGCGTAATTCGACTGGGGACGGGGGAACTTTCGCCTGAATTATTGCCCACTGATAAAATGGAAACCATCTTTAGAAACCTATCCCAACGTGCTATGCCGTTAGGATATGAAGGGCCAAAAGGAAATCTTTATTTACGTCAGCAAATTTCTACCTATGTAAAATCACTGGGGATTGACTGCTCCCCATCCTCCATTCTTGTTGTGTCAGGAGCGCTTCAAGCTTTGCAGCTCATATCGATTGGTCTTTTGCACAGGGGCTCGACAATCTTGCTTGAAAAACCGTCTTATTTGTATTCAGTCCATGTGTTTCAATCATCTGGCATGAAATTATTTGGTGTTCCGCTTGATGAGCAAGGCATTCAGACCTCACTGATTACCCAGTTCAAAAAGCAGCATAACGGGGCATTATTATACACCATACCGTCGTTCCATAACCCAACCGGCACATTAATGAGCGAGAAAAGGCGAACGCAACTGATGGAAGTATGTGAGAATGAAAGTTTGCCGATTATCGAAGATGATGTATACAGGGATTTATGGCTTGATGCTCCTCCACCAAAGCCACTCAAAGCCTACGATAAAAACGGAATTGTACTCTATTTAGGCAGCATGTCAAAAGCCGTAAGTCCAGGCTTGCGAATCGGCTGGGTGATCGGGCCTGAGCCTGTGATTGATCGATTGGCTGACATCAAAATGCAAACAGATTATGGTTCCAGCTCATTATCTCAATGGGCGGCAGCAGAGTGGTTTTCCAGCGGTTTATACGAGGAGCACATTGAATCTGTAAGAGAACAGCTCAAGATTCGCAGGGAAACGGCGATTCAAGCACTTGAAAAGCATATTGGCGATATCGCAACTTGGACAGCTCCAACCGGTGGCTTTTATATCTGGGTATGTTTGCTTCCAACGATATCGATTCGGAAACTGTTTGAAAAAGCATTGGCTGAGGGGATTTTGTTAAATCCAGGAAATATCTATGACCTGCATGCAAATCAGTATCTTCGCCTCTCTTACGCATACGCATCGTTAACTGACCTAACGTCTGGGATAGAGAAACTTTCCATTCTGATCCGACTACTGGCAGTATCCGACCGGTAGTAAGGCAAGCCCCTATATATCGTCCTTGGTTGTCAGGAATGTACCTGCGGATGGGCCGCCCATATTGGTAACTTGTGTAACAGGTAGAACAGACGAAGAAGAATTGTTAATACTTCCTGGGTATTTTTGTAAGGATTGATACAAAAGCAGAAAATAAACGCAGAACACTGTTCATTAACTTCCTCTCTTCTTTCTGGAACATACTGTCTATTCATCTTTATGAAGTACGTTAATGATGCTAAAATATAGCCTATACAAGGAGGGATATTTATGTTTCGAACAATTGCACCCCCCAAAATGTCTGCACAGTAGAATCTACTGTTTAGGCATTCAATAAAAGCTTGCTAATTCTCAATAGATTCTACTGTATATGTAAATACTATATACATGTAGAAAGTAGGAATTAGAAGTGAAAGAAAAATTATCTTTTATCTTATCAATGATTATTTTTGGAGCTGTAGGTGTTTTTTCCAAATATATCCAGATACCTTCAAGTGAAATCGCTTTATGGATGAGTCTCATTGGCTCTAGTTTTTTACTTTTGATTTTCTTATGTAATAAAGGAAAAGTTGAGTGGAAAACCATTCTGCAAAACAAATGGCCTTTGGTACTTTCAAGTATAGCTTTAAGTGGCAATTGGATTCTATCTTTTCTTTTTAGGAATACGTAAACTAAAAGGACAAAGCATCGCTATTCTAAGCTATATTGACCCACTTACATCATTGGTTATCTCAACTATGATTATTGGTGAAAAAATGACAGGTCTACAAATTATTAGCGCCATTCTTCTGCTAGGCTCAACCTTTATGAGTGAAATGGACAAAACAAGTACCATCTCACTTAAATAAATGAAAAGGAGCTTCCTAAATGCCTTTTGGCTATTTGGAAGCTCCTTTATTCTTCTCTCGATTTCTCAATGTAATCTTCCGGGGGCCACCAAGATATTATCTGTTAATTGCCTCTGTAGCCTTGAAATAACGTTTGAACATATTGTTCTTTATGTGAAGGGGAAAACAACTACTGGCGTTATAAAGAAGGAGGGTTATCTATTAATGTCTTTACCATCGTATAATAACTACTTCCTGGTGGGTAATCCTTGATTTCACCCACAACTTCGTATCCTTTCAGTTCATAAAAAGAACGAGCTTGAAATTCATAGGTCGTTAAAAGAGCCTTTGTCGCTCCATTTTGCCTAGCTATTGTTTCTACTTGATCTAGTAATTGCCCCCCTAGACCTTTGCCTCTAGATTCTTCACTAAACCAAAAATAATGGATTTCAACCCAGTTCCAATAACATTCTGCTGTTATACCCCCGATCCATTTTTGTTGACTATCTGATACGATAATATTAATCGGCTTGATAGAACCTTCAGCTCTTGTATTTCTATGAGGTAAAGAGTGTTCGTTATTATATTCTTATATTCTATTTTTTAAAAAAGTTGAAAACTCATCTTTCTCCTCTAATAAAACTTCAATACTGTACGTCATATCTATTCCCCTTCAGTTTCAAACAACTGTCCTTTAGTTGAATAAACATATTCCTCAATCATTATCTACTCCTTGCTCTTCTAGAAAGCGAAGATACCTCAAAAGAGCATAAGCATACTGTTCCCCTGTTAAATAACTATTCAAATTCATTAAATCTAACCAAAAGCAAACTTCTGGAATTAGAATTCCATTATGGAGAAACAATAATAGAACAGTAAGATGTGCGTGAAGTTAACACTTCTATATACATCTGATTTGATACATCGACAAATTCTTGTGGTGAGAGGGAAGAAAAGAAGGAGGGGCGGTGTGCGGGAGCGGTCGGAAAAAGACACGTTGGCCTTTCCTCTGCCGGATCGCAGGGCGCATCCAACCTCTTCTTTTTCTGAATCGCCTCCTTCCAACCACGCTACCCTGTCAAACTATCAAGTGTAATTTATATAGATAAGTTTGTTTTTATTTCTAGTAAGTCGTTAATTATTACATCAGCTTGAGAAAGCTCAGCTTGTTGTGCAAAATCAAAGTTACAGCCTATTGCAATTAAACAGTTAGATTTTGCTGCTTTAATATCAGATAGTCGATCACCAACTACAGCACCTTTTTCTGTATTATATTTCTTTAATATGGTTTTAACTAAATCCGCTTTATCTTGCGTTTGTATTTGTTGAATACTAAATGTTTCTGTGACCCAATTATCGAGGTTGTAATATCTCACAATTGCATTTAAATATTCTGTAAGGCCGTTACTTGCTATAAATATAGAATAATTGTTGTTTTTTAAATAACTGAATATCTCCTCTACGTTTGGATATAAAGCACCGTTTCCACTATTGATATTTTCAATTAGCTTTTCGTGGAAATAATCATTTGTTTTTAGTCGGACTTCGTTTGAATGGTTTGGTAACAAAGTTTCCCAAACTACTGGTAATGGAACTCCCATAATCTCGCGGTATTTCTCAACCGGTGTTTCTTTCTCCCATAATTTCATCGCCCTCAAACGATTAAAAGTTTCATGAAGAGAAATTTCTAAAATTTTATTTGTTTGAAATAGTGTTCCATCCATATCGAAAATCACTGCTATTGACATTATTTTTTCCCCCATAAAAACCAAAAAAATTCAATATATTTCAAATAACAAAAACCGATTATTAAATTACTTTATTTAAAGTGCTTTTTCATCAAACAGATTTGTTCCATATTCGCTCCCTCCGAAATTTTGTGATTTCGTATCGATAGCTATATACATCTCATTTTATAAATTTACATATTCTTGTGGTAGGAGGTAAGAAAAGAAGGAAGGGCGGTGGGCGAGAGCGGTCGGAAAAAGACACGTTGGCCTTTCTTCTGCCGGATCGCAGGGCGCATCCAACCTCTTCTTTTTCTGAATCGCCTCCTTCCAACCACGCTCCCCTGTCAAAATATCAAGTGTAATTTATATAGTTCTTGTTGCAGAGGTTCACCTGTTAGTTAACAAAGAGGTTATTCTTATGTATATTCTTCTAATAAATGTTCTTCAATTATTTCTATATTTCTTTTGTTTTCTGAGTAGTGAATTATTTGTTCTCTTATGTTCGGATACAAAATAACATTATCTAACTTGGATAGTGGTATCCATTTTACACCAATTTGATTTGGATCAGGGTTGCTAGGTAACCTTGGCTTACATCCATCTTTTATTTTACATTCAAACATTAGACCTAAAGAGTGTGTTTCTCCATATTTGTTAGTGTTTAGATGTGGGGCATACTCATAAACAAATGCTAATGGACCAACTTCTACATCAATTGATGCTTCTTCTTTTGCTTCTCTTCGTACTGCTTCAATAATTGTTTCATCAGGCTCAACCCCACCTGCTGGCAAATTATAATGCAGTCCATTTTCGTCATTAAACTCAACTAAGAGAATTGAATTATTTTCTATAATAACCGCACCTGCCCTTACTCTAATATGATAAGCCACTATTATCTCCCACCTTAAAAAATTTTTATTTTATTCTATTTTACCAAGGGTGTTGATTATCCAGTACGATCTAGAGTGGATCATCAACACACCGTGCTCCAAAGCGGCCGTGTCCCTTCCTTGTGAGAAAAAGACGAAGGAACACGCCGACGCGTGCATCTTATTTCTTCCGAATATATAGATAATCAACAGGTATGCTATTTTACATTAGATTTGGAACTTTTTTCATTTATCTAACCTGCTTTGTCAGCTCAAAAAGCTTTATTCCATTAAATGGCCCGATTGCAGAGAATCATTGTGCTACCATATTTCCCTTGTTATTTATGGAAATTCGCGGTGCCCGTCTTTATCCTTCAGAACTATCCATATAAAACCTGTAGCATTTAGCTTCCAGAAGAGCTTACCCTTTTCTCACAGGAACTACAACGCTATTTATCTCCTTTTGCTCTTCAGTTATTAGCTAGAGAAGTGGGATTTGTTCAAAGGAAGCTAATCATTAACAAGTTACCTGAAGAACAAATAGGTGATCTTATTATCCTTTATCAATTCCCTCCCATACAACATCCAAGTGCTGGTTAAGCATATCTCTCATATCAGTTTCATGGGAATGTAATAACGTTTGAGACATCAACGTATAAAAATAGACACTCATAATGGTGGAAGTAATGATACTTGTGTCCCGGTTGCTTTTTAATTTCCCCGTCCGTTTTGCTTCCTCAATAATTGAATTCAAACTTTCTTGGAGTTTTTGAATACTTTTTAATTCATTTTCAACCAAATAGGTTGATTTAATAATTTCAAATACTGCATGCTTCATTAGTTCGCCATGTTCAATAAATCTGGATAATAAATCGCCTAAAATAAGTTGAATTCGCTCTTTTGGATGCTCGACATCATGATAAATCTGTAGGCTTTGATTCCATAGTTCAATTTGTGAATCCCCTAAAAATAACAAGATATGTTCTTTTTTCGCAAAATAATTAAAAAAAGTTCCTTTTGCAATACCACATGTAGCAGTGATGTCTTGAACAGTTACGTTCTCATATCCACGTTCTTTAAATAATTTTACCGCTTGTAGGAAAATGAGTTCTTTTAATTCTTTTTTTCTAGTTTCTCTAAGCAATATAATCTACTCCTATATACATCTGATTTGATAAATCAGCAAATTTTTATGGTAGGACGTAAGAAAAGAAGGAAGGGCGGTGGGCGGGAGCGCTCGGAAAAAGACACGCTGCCCTGTCTTCTGCCGGATCGCAGGGCGCATCCAACCTCTTTTTTTTCCGAATCTCCTTCTTCCAGCCACACTCCCCTGTCAAAATATCAAGTGTAATTTATATAGCTCAATTTAAACCTTGCTCTTATTTAATTTCTTCGGTTTCAAATCCGATTAGTGGAAATTTTACTTCTTTGTTAATGGTTGCTGAAGAATTAGGACGTCCTATCATACAGAAAAGTATTATAGCACACCTGTTGATTGTTACGAGAGGAAAAGACCACCACAACAGGACACAAACAAGGCCTTTCGTCTCCCTTCCCGAGCGCATGCCCCGGCCAGGCGAAAGAGGACAGCAACTGTCTCCCTCTTCGCGTCTACCCAGATGTTTTGCGGTCCCGCCTGGCCAGGGCAAAAAGCGGCCTTCTACACTTCCGTGTGGGAGACGAACCGACGCCTGTTTGGGGCATGATGTGGTGGCTATCCACTCTGGATCGTACTGGATAATCAACACCCTTGTTATTATAGTTGAAATTTATATAAATCATGTGCTTGCCTTTGATAAATCCATTGAGGCGTTTGTTTCATCACTTGATTCCTTAGCGCAGTTAAAGCTTTACTTTCCATTTGAGCTATTTTTCCAATTTTCCAGGCTTGATTAGATATCTTTTCAATTCTGTTTCTTCTTTTTTTGTCATACTCTATAAATGCTTCTTGGTAGTCGGCATTCTTTTGAATACATTCTGCAAGAATTCTAGCATCTTCAATTGCTTGACATGCTCCCTGTCCCAAATTAGGGGTGAGTGCATGTGCTGCATCCCCAATAAACACAATACGTTTGTCAAAAAACTGCTTCATGGGAACAATGTCCATGATATCACGGTGAATCATTTGGTGTTTCTTAGCGTTTTTTAAAATATTTGGGATAGGATCATGATAAGTTTTAAAGTGGTTATACAAGTCATCAATTGTGTATGCGGAAAACCTTGGGTCATTAGCTTGTGAGTTTATTAAAGCATACCAATATACTTCATTGTTCGGCAGCGGAACAATACCGAACCGTCCTTTTGTCCCCCAAGTTTCAATGAAATCATTCATTAGGGAGAGATTTTCAGCAGGGATTACACCACGCCAGCATGTATATCCTGCAAACCGATAACCATCACTTTGCGATAATTGCTTTCGAACAATAGAATGAATACCGTCTGCTGCAACTAGTATATTGCCTTGTGCTTCACTTCCATCACGAAAAATTATTTGTATAGTATCTTCTTTATTTTGTTCTATCCTTAGACATTCTTTTCCCCATTCAACTGTGCCAGGATGAAGGGCGGATAACAGCAGCTGATGTAAATCTTTTCTATGTATGGAATACATTTTGGGATAATTAGTTGGGACCGTTAATTTGCTAAAAGTATTACCTTTTTCTGATAATAAACGAATACCGTCACTTTCGTTCCCAACTCGCCTTATTTGAGCAGAAACTCCGTATGGTTCAAGCGCTTGCATGGCATTGGGTGCAATAATAATACCTGTGCCAGCAACTGTTGGCTGGTTATTTTTATCATATACTTTCACATCTAAACCCATTTTTTGAAAGGCAATCGCTGCACAAAGACCAGCAATGCCTCCGCCAATAATTATAACGTTATTCATTCATTTTTCCCTCCATTAATTCCTGTGATGATAAAAGCAATTCATAAAAAAGAGAAGCAACAACGTATTAAGCACTCAGATCACAACGTAAAATTTCTTGAACGGATACCTTCTCATAGACTCGGTTTTTAAATAACTGTGTTCATTCTTTTAACTTAATTCTCTTAATATTAAATCTGTCATCAATAAATTTGACCTAAATCATAAATTGACCGAGGTCACGAATTGGATGAATCAATAGTAATATTTTTTTTATTTCTTGTCAATTAACCCTTTTGCTGTACGCTAAGAAAGTGAAAGAATCGGAATAAAACGAGGTCAAAATAAAGTGCGGAGCTGGATTCAACAAACAAAATAGGCATTGTTGTTTCATTAAATAAATCAATAAAACTATCCTAATTGTCTTTGTATACGAAGTAATTTTAACTAAAGAAAGCAGACATGCATCGAACATTGCAATAGTAAAAATTCAGGGATAAGACATCATCACTCATCCATCAAGTTAGCGATAAATATGAAAACAAGACTTCCATACTTGAATTACTAGTTTGATAGTAAACATAAAATAATCCCTACCTTGAAAAAGGATAGGGATTATTTTATGTTATTTATTAATGATTCGGCATGTTAATGATAATAGTAAGCAGGGAAGTAACTTGCCTAATTACCGATGATCTTTTGAATCGATCAGATGATGAAACGGAACGATCCCTTCATAATGTACCAATCGATTATTTCAGGTACGATTCGGCTATGTTAATTAAGTCCTCTTTGCTTATCTCTTTTGCATTGGATTCGATCAAGTATTCATACTTATGTCCACCGCCCGGAAGCTCATGGACCCATCTGATATCCCTTCCGCCACCTTCGTTCCATTCCGTGTAAAGCATTTCTATTCCCTTAACAACAATCTTTTCCTGTTCAAAGTTAAGTTTTTCATCCCAGTATGACGTAGGTATATCTTTACCAACACCATAATCAACTATAGTCACAGCTATTTGGTTCTCTCCCTGTTTGTAGGTGGATCGAAGGTGAAGAAGCTCATCCGACAGCTCCATCGGCATCATCGCGTAATCCTTGTTCGATTCTTCCGCCTGCTTCCGCAGCTTTTCCACCGTAGCAGCTTTTTCTTCCGGGCTAGGAGGATTCACATCAGTGACCGGCTTAAAGAAGACCGAAGCGCTTTGGAATTTGTAATTTTCTTTTAAACTATCAAAAATCGTAACCTGCTTGCCCGCCAGTTTGGTGCGGAGTGCGGACGCATCGGTAAAGACGGCTGGCTTGAATCTAGTGTCCGTTTGCCTGGTCGGATTATGCGGAACGATGTAAAAGATCGCTGCCGAACCATCCGGTAACAATTCGTCCGCCAAATCGCGGCTCATCCCTATGCGTTTGATGTCTTCTTCCGAATATTTGGGTTGGGGAGGAGCCTCTTTCAATGGTTTTACCTGATATACCACTTCACCCTGCTCGTTTTTCAATATTCCATATTTAACCGCAGCAAAACCTGAAGACACTGTCAAAAGCATTCCTGCTACGACTAACAGACTTACTTTATATTTCACAAAAAATCGCTCCTTTTTTTTCTGCTCAGCATACAGCTTCTTCATAACCTTTCCAGTCAAGTCAACATCGGGAAACTGCGGGTCATAAAAAAGTTTTCTCAAATGCTGATCCTTGTCCAATGTCATACTGTCCCACTCCCTTTACTTGAGCATAGTACTTACGAAATTTTGTAGCCGAACGCTCGTATTTTTTTCGAAGAGTGGCGCTGTTTTGATTAAGAATCATGCTAATTTCCTGATAGCTCTTATCCTCAACACAGCGTAAAATTAACAAGTTCCGCTCTTCTGCCGATAACCTCGACATTGCCTGATGCACGAATTCATCAAAATAATTAACTTCAATCTGTAGATCTACGGGTTTATTCTCTTTCTCATTTCGATAAAAGAGGGGTAAATATTTTGCCAGTTTTCGCTTGCGAATCACATCAATACAGTGATTGTAGGCGATCTTATATAACCAAGCACCAAATGGTATACCCTGGTTATACTTCCCTAAGCAACGAAAAGCCTTCAAAAATACTTCCTGTCCACTGTCCTCAGCTTCAGAATAATTGCCTAGCATGTGATAACAATAGAGAAAAATTGATTTTTGGTATATTTGCATGATCTTCTCGAACTTTTCGATATCACCCTCCAATACGTCAGCAATAATGTGACGTAGATTATCATTATCCAAACCACTCACCTCCTTCACCCTATATAACGAGTCATCCACATCAAAATGTGACAGTAAAAACAAAATAATTAATAGTACGCCAGCAACGCAACAAAGGACACGCCTAATGCATGTCCTTTGTTGCTAATTATGCAGTTGCTTCGCCTCATACGCCTCAAATGAGGTAGTACGACATCACCATCAAGCCAAGATATTTTATATCATAAGATGAAAAAATTAGTTATTTTTTCTATAAAACACTGTAGAAAGAATGGTGTTTTTATGGAACTTTGGTTTCCTTATGCATTTTTAAATAACAATAAAAATCTATCAATACGCTTACACAATTATGACACATCGTGCACTTAATATGTAATTAATGTCACAAAATGAACTACTTAGATCGTTATACGTTATGTAGCGGGTGCACAGGGAGGTGATCATTTAGAACAACTATATAAGTTACACTTAATGTTTTGACAGGGTAGCGTGGTTGGAAGTAGGAGAGATGGGAAAGAAGAGGAAAAAAGCAAACATATGCCACCATTATTCACAAATTTGAAAAAAGGATCTATATGTATCGCTACTATATCTCGGAAAGTCGCGAGGAAGCAGAGAATGCTGTATACGTAGCATTTAACAAGGTGTAGCTCTACAAAATTACATATCATCACTGTTTGGATCAGATTAGAAGATAAAGCCGTTGGCAACGGCTCGTATCACTCTACCAAGAGTAGCAAACTTCATTTTATGACAATGATACAAGGAGTTGGAGAAAAAGCTTCTCATCCGCAAACACAAAAACGAACGAATCATCATAAGGAGTGGATGAGAGTAACCATATGAGAGAGAAAAAACGATGGACAAATCTGTTATTTGCTTTAATAGCTATTTTTATTTGTGCCTTGTTGTATCAACAGCTTACACCACATACTCACTATGAAAACAAGGTACTTGTGCTCACCTATCATCATATTGATGAAAAGATAAAAAGTGATGCTACGATTACCCCTGCGCTTTTTGAACAGCATATGAAAAAATTAAAGAAAAACAAATATAATATAATTTCGATGGATGAATTTATTGCCTTTATGAAAAACAATAAAAGCGTGCCGCCAAATGCCGTTCTTCTTACGTTTGATGATGGTTATAAGAGCTTCTATTCGAAAGCATACCCAACCCTGCTAAAATACGGCTATACTGCTACAAATTTTATTATTGTAAGCGCAACTGATATACCAAATCCAAAGGTGCTTCCACACCTTACTTGGAAGGACATGCGGGAAATGAAACGAAACGGCATGAGCTTCTATTCCCATACATATGACCAGCATACGCTCTGCAACGCAAACAAGCAGCGAGAAACAAAGCCCGCGCTCGTAACACCAATATACAAGGAAAAAGAGAAAAGGACGGAGACCGAAGGTGAATATCAACATCGTATAAAAGAGGATATTCAGTTTGCAAATGAACGCCTGGAGCAAGAATTAAACAACCATGAATCCCTCCTCTGCTTCCCATTTGGTGCGTATAACGATACTGTATTAAAAATAGGAAAAGAGAATAATATTCGACTCTTTTTTACAACTCAAGAAGGAATAAATAAAGCGCGTCAAGAAAAAGTCCTCCGAATTAATGCCGGAGCTCCAAATGTTTCAGCAGAAGAGCTGATAAAGAAACTGAGGAATTATGATGAATTAATCTTGTGAAAAGAGGTTTCGCTCATCTGAAATGGTGAGATTCACAAAAAAACACTATTCTTTCCTTTATTTTAGAGAAAGAATGGTGTTTTTTCGTTTTGGATATACAAAGAATTTTTAGCTTGAAAGCGACACTGTGTTTCAAATTTTAGAAGGATACCAGAAACCAGTTAGCCCATGAATGTTATGTTCCTCATTTTAACTTGTTTGAACCGCTATTATTAATCTCTTCTCCTAATACATAAGGACACGCTACAACAAATGTAAAATCAATGAAAAACTACTGAACGTTACTTATCTTTCATTCTCAATCATCAAAGCTTTTATCAAGCCATTATAGTATCTGAAGGATACATAGCATGTTTCTCCGTTGATCATATGGACAGCACGCTTCAGCTTGTCGATCTCTTTAATATTGTTTACATTAACAATGTATGCCTTGTGGCATCGATAAAATCGATCATCTAGCTGTTTCTCCAGCTCTTTTAATGTTCCATAGAACTCGATCTGCCGGTTCCGCTCATGCAGCTTGATTTTATGCGGTGAAGAAGAGGTTTCGAAAAACAGCACATCCTCATATTTAACGTTGATAATAGATTCATCTGTTTCAATGGTTATCCTTTGGGTATCTCCTCCTCTTTTCAAATAACGCTCGTACGCCTTGCGGAGACACTCCTCCACCCGCGCAAGAAATTGTTCCGGATTGTCCTTAATGATAAAGTCAAAAGCTTCCACTTTGTACTGGAAAGTCAGGTAGCTTAGTTCCGAATGAGTTGTCACAAATACAATAAAGCAATCTGCATATTTGTCGCGCAGTATCTCAGCCAGCTGAATTCCGTTCATGTCAGCTTTAAGATCAATATCCAGCATAAAAAGGGATGAATTACCTTCATACCGCGGATAATCAACAATATCGCGATAATCGCCTGTAGACAAAGCCACCTTCATATCCAGTTTCTGCTTAATGATCGAATGAGTCACGATTCGTTCTAGCTGTTCTCGCTGCAACTTGTTGTCTTCACATATATAGACATTCAGCATTAAGTAATCACCTTCATTATGGTTTCACATTGTTATGATGAACACACACGTTTGATTTTAAGCTCTTGAATGAATGTATGCGTGACGGGGTCAATCTCTGTGTTTAGAATCACATTGGAATATTTATGATCAATTAACTCCTGTACAGTGGACAGACCGATGCCCCGTTTGTCTCCTTTGGTGGAAAACCCATATTCAAACATTTTATAAATCGGAGGTACGTGTTCGGAACAACTGTTTTTGACAATGAATAGAGTGGAATCTTTTACGGACACAATGCCGAGATCCAATCTTGGTTTCGGCGTGTCCAGCGCTGCCTCAATTGCATTGTCCAGCAATATTCCCATGATTCTACACAGATCGAGCGTGGATATCTCCACAACGTGCACATCTTCCGCAATGTCGATAAATACGTCAACCCGCTCCGTTTGGGCTTTTAGAATTTTAGATGAAAGAATTCCTTTCAACGGCGCAATCTTCACATGCCCCAGCAGTGACAATCTTGTATTCATATGGTGCAGTTGTTCTGAATAAGCACATACGTCATGATAGAAGTACGACTTCAGTTCCGAATATTTCTCATCCTCAATAAATCCTTGCAAGGTAGACAAAATGTTGGCATAGTCGTGCTTGAAGGTACGCATATCATGCAGCACGTCTTCCAGTGAAGCTGCGTACTCCTCTAGTTGCCCTAATTCCTGCTCCATCTGTTGCTTCTCCATTTCCTTCCTAAACGTATTCACATACAACCGATGGCTGAAGAAAATAACCGCGATATATATGGCAAGCAGCAGACTGTGAAGGAGCGTTCCTTGCACATCTGAAACATCCCGGTAAAAGATGAGAGAAAGATATATCCCCCCCATCATCATGCACATGTTACCGAACGAGATGAATATGCGCTGCCGCAAGGAAAATACGTGCTGCACACTCCGGCCGTCCCGCTTCGCTCCATCTGAAAATAATTTGCCAATAAGATATGCCATTACTCCAATGAAAATGAACAGGAATACCTGCTCTATCATTGGGTTCCTTATGTTCAGCATATCTTCCCATACAATATGGCTAATCTGTAAGGCGAACAGGAAATTTACATAGTTGAGCACACCGAATAATAGCGAAGCTACCATGTCTTTCGTTCGCATATATAAGAGCAGAAAGAATAAAATGACGATCCACGCTATGCTTATATCCATATCACACCACCGGCTTTACGTTCTAAGATTCATTGACTGTATCTCCCTTCTTGATCAGGTATAGGAAGAACCATGTCACAAGCAATTGCACAGCCAATATTCCTAGTATAGTTACATATGAGTATAGCATCAATGTTACAGACACAGCCATCGACATGCCCCACAGCTTATATTTACGCGGATGCTCGAACATTTGACGACTGTGGCTCCAGTTGTAATTAGGCCGCTTGTAGTCATAATACAGCTTGATGAATGTAATCAGCATTAGTGAGCACAGCAGGAGAACGAGTAAATCAATCGTATATGTGAGTGGATCATATACATAAACGATCGTATAGGCAGCTACATATAGGGGCACCGTAATCGTGATACTGAATACGTATTTACCCCAATACAATTTTTTTATCGACACAGGTAGTGATTGCAGTAAATTGCGATATGGCTTTTCATACGAAAATAACACACCTGGCGTCGAGCATGTCGATAGTAAGCTTAATACAAACAGCAAAAATCCACCTTCTACACGAAATGTGGTGAGCGCATTGACGATAAAAAAAAGGATAAACACAGAGTAACCGAGGTGGTTAATAAGGATAACTTTGTCGCTGGAGAATCTGACGAACTCCCTTCTTAGCCAGCTGAACTTCATGAGCGAGCGTCTTGGTTTGAACCGTATGAAATTGTGGTCATAGACAAAGATAATGGCAGTAATGCCGCATAACGATGTGAAAAATCCGGCAGCAGCAAATACAATCACCGCCAAGGCACATTGAAGAAACGTTAGCTTACCGTAATATCCACTCACGACAAGAACAGATAGGATGATAGGCATGACTCTGAGCATATGATTTTTTATATACACAACAAGCGAGTACAGGAATATGAACGTTTTTTTGTCAATCGGAAGGGAAAGCAGCATTTTGTATTTTCGATCTTTCACCTTGGAAATAGCCGATAGAAACGATAAATACAACGTAACGGCAATCGTTCCCTTAAGAAGATTTTCAAGCGAATGAATGCTGAATGTTGTATAAGGAGTCGGGATGATGAACATAATGGTTGCCATTAAGGCAAGTACAGCCAGGATTTCTCTCATCCACTTTTTATCCTTAGTCTCATCATGAAGCAGAACATGGAATATAGATCTCGCTCTATTCATTCCTAATCACCTGAAAGAACTTCTCTTTCATTGAGCGTTCCTTACTTACCGTTACACAATCTTTAATTTTTCCCTGATGGAGAATAAAGACCTCGTCGCATACACTTTCGACTACCTGGAACAGGTGGGTAGACAGTAGAACAGAATTCCCTTGCGCTACGTATGCCCGCAGCTCTTGGTAGAACGTTTCGATTGACACGATATCCAGGCCGACCAATGGCTCGTCCATAATGAGCAGCGGGCATTGAAGCAGTAGTGCATTGATTAACGCCGTTTTCTGTCTGTTGCCTAGTGACAATGTATTTATTTTATGATGAACGAATTTCTCGAACATAAATTTTCCGCTTAAATCCTGCAATCGATGCATGTCCAGTCTTCTGTCGTATAGCCTATGCACAAATTCCATAAATGCTAGCGGAGACATTTCATCGAATAGGTCCGGGTGATCTGGGATAAAGTATCGTTGTTGCTTTAGCCGCATCGCATTGCTGGGTGTCAGCTTCTCTCCGCAATAATAAATTTCCCCGCTATATTGACCGTGAATCGATGTGAGAATATGGAGCAGGGTTGTTTTTCCAGAGCCATTGGAACCGAGCAAGGCATATATTTTACCCTCTTCAACCTGCAAATGAACATCATCAATAATTGGCATATCCTTCGTATACCAGCCGTTTAAATGATTCACTTTTAGTAGCATACACAACACCTTATCCTACTTGTTTGGATCTTTCATTATGTTATAGAGTTTTACTCCCATACCTAACACGACGGCAAACGATACGATCGAGTACAAAAGGTTGTTCTTAATCGCATACACTACGCCTGCTGTTCCCCATAACACGAGCATGACCATAGCGAATATTATTTTTTTGTTTTTTGTATCTAATAGCATCAATGTTTTCTCCCTTCTGTGATTTGATTTAATTGTAATTTCATAAATGAGGGATGTTATCATTTAGTCTAGAAAGGGAGCTTATTCGTACTAACAGTGAAATTCGTACCGCAAAAGGTTACGGTCAAGACAAAAATGGAGACGGTCAAGATTTAAGGCAATGTTCCCCAAATTCTTTTCAATCGATAATTAATATGATGTGTCACATTATAATTATCAATTGACAGCCGCACCCTACAAGGCTTGGAGACAGGGTAGCTGCCCTAGTCCGTCAGATACATTTTTAATAAAAGGAAAACCTCGTTGACATCTAACGAGGTTCGGGATTTGGAGAGTAATGGAGAAGAAAACAGGAATAAGCATTACTGGCAATAAAATTGATTCTAGATGCGTCCCATATGCTCTGCTGGAAGCGAATGAAGATGAGCATACGACAATCCGATTGCTGATATACCGATGCCAAGTGATGCTCCGATGATGCCACCAATGAACGACAAATTGAGGGATTCGAGCAAGAATTGTAGCAAGATATCTTTACGCTATGCGCCAGGTGCTTTGCGAATCAGGAAATCTTTTGCCTGTTTCATCGCGGGTTTTAATGCTGCTTTGGAAACAGCGCTTACCTCAAGTGTTTCCACATTCCCTCCACCCGACAGTTCCTTCCAGAAGCGAATCGGAATATAGGCCCTTTCCATATTCAAGAAATCCAAACTGAACTTCTCCATTGTAAACACACCGAACACAATTACAGTCGTATTCTTAAAGCGAACCGGTTGCCCGATTGGATTTTCGGTGCCAAACAAATCGCGCGCAGTCACCACTTGATTTCTTTCGGTATATCTTCTGCTTTAACCTCTTCCCATTTTTGAACATAAAAGCCTTTTGCCAATACTTTTAGATAGGTCCCCTTTGGCAACTCAATGCTTGCTGTAAAATTCACATTTTTCTTTTTGCCCTCCGCATTGTATCCAGTCAGCTTGTACTTAAATCGACCATTATCAGGCTCTGCCGGTTTATTAATTTGGACATATACATATTCTTTTTTGATGAGTGGGTTGAAGCGATCGACTACATCTCTTGACGTAAAAATAAATAGAGCTCCGAGAATAACAATAATTAATGCTGCTACTGCCCATTTTTTCATGACTCCTCTTCTCCTTTAACGTTGACTTGTAATATTGGTTTCACGCTTTATTTCTGTTCCTACATTGCGTTTTTAACGATTTTTCTGTAATAACCAATTGTTAAAACTGCAAAAACAAAGTAAATCAATGCGTACACACTCATCGCAATCACCGACGGTACGGTGATATCGGATAGGACTAATATCGATGCTGCTTTGACAGCAAATGCGGAATGCAAAAGCCCAATCAAAAGCGGTATAGCGAAGACGAATAGTTGTTTGCGGACAATTCCTCTCATGATGTCTTTTATGTCAAAGCCAAGTTGTCTCAGTATCGTGTAGCTCCTTTTTTCCTGCTCCGCTTCCGTCATCTGCTTGAAATATAGGATACTGCCGGTCGAGATGAGAAAGACGAGACCAAGAAATCCCGAGATGAAAATAAATAATCCATACTTTTGTAGAGAAGCTTCGTATTGACTATAGAAGTCGGGCATAAATTTGTCTTCCTGCACATACTTCGCATACAGTCTAGATGCCTTGGCACGCTCCCTTTTTTCCGGAATCTGGTACGTATCAATACGAACCACTTTATGATCATGAGAAGTTAGCATCTTTTCTCTAAGTTCCTTTACGGTTGACTCTGGTGTTACAAGTTGAAGGCCATATAGATTATAATTTATGACATATTTAGCGTTGAGTCCTGTCAGTTGAAGCGCATCTGTACCACCACTATTTTTCAGTTCGATATCCTGTGGAAATTTCATTTCATCTTCGTTGTTCCTCCCATCGAGATTCACTCGACCATCGTAAGCAACTGCTTCTCCTTTTCCAGGTACTTTAATATCTGCTCCAGCTTCCAGAAGCTGTTCCGCAGGAAGAAAGAGCATCCCATGGTAACCACCGTTCGATTTATTGTTCGGTTCACGGAACCCTCCCATAACCCGCACGGCTTCAATCGGTTTATGAACGAATTTAATACCTTCCTTCTGCAACTCCACACTGAACGACCTTGCATCCTTCTCACTGTTTTCAAAAATAAAATCGTATGGCAGGTAGATACGGGTATCCTTTTCAGCGGAAAAATAAAGCGAGTAGGTCATCGCGACCATCGTAAGCGTCATCGCCGACAGCACTGTGATTAATGTAAGCGAGTTGGCATTTGCTTTCATTCGGTGCATAAGCGGTGCGAGTGACAAACTGTTCATCAATCCGAGGTGTCCATTTTTGCCCTTTCTGTACTGATAGAAAAGCCAACTAATCGTGACCCGGAACAGAAGATATGTACCCAAAATTGTCGAAAAAAGGACCGAGAGCATGTTAAAAAACAACATGTCGTTAACCATGTGACCTGAAAGTTGATAGCCGTATCCAATGAGCACGATACCGAGTAAAGCAAAGAACGCTGCAACAATGGTTTTCGGCTTTTTAGGATGCTCGCCCTGTTTGTCGGCATTAAACAGTTCAAGCAGTGTGTTGTGATAGACCATTCGCAGCATCTGTATCGAAGTGAGCACGATAAGCGCGGCAAACACGATAACTGTTTGAAGTGCAGCTGGAGCGGAGAACGTCACTGCGATAAATCCCTCGAAACTTAGCAGCTTCATAAGAATGAGAAGGAAGAGGCGCGATACAAGAGCGCCGCTGCATATACCCAATAGAAGCGCACCCACACCCAGCAGTACATTTTCGATAATAAGAAAACGTGCCACCCCCTTCCTTGTCAAGCCGATCAATTGATATAACCCGATTTCCCTACTACGGCGTTTCAGAAAGATACTGTTCGCATATACCGTGAACACGGTAACGATAAGAAGCAGCAGAATTCCCGCCACTTGGAACGAAGTGGCGAAGTTAACATCCTTACTCGTCATACGGACAATGGATGAGTCATGCTGTAATGTCGCAAAGACGAAATAAAGGCCGGTGCTGAAAATGAGTGCGAAAAAATAGAGGTAATAGTGCTTAATATTTTTTCGTATACTGCGGATGACAAGTTCAAATAACGACAACGTTGTCACCCCCGAGAACAGCCTGCACATCCATAATGTCTTTGAAAAAGGCCTGCCTCGTTTTGTCGCCGCGGTACAATTCGGAGTAGATCATTCCGTCTTTCAAAAAGATAACGCGGCTGCAATAGCTTGAGGCAACAGGATCATGTGTCACCATCACAATGGTCACGCCACGTTCTTTATTAAGATCTTCCAATGTTCCTAATAACGAGGAAGCTGATTTGGAGTCAAGTGCGCCTGTTGGTTCATCCGCAAATACCATAGATGGCCGATGGATGAGGGCGCGACCAGCGGAAGTCCTCTGTTTTTGACCACCCGATATTTCATGTGGGTATTTATGCGCTAAGTCTTTTATGCCGAGAATATTGGCAATTGTATTGAACTCATCTTCCGCCCCCTTTTTTTTCATTTTCCCAAGGGATATGGGAAGAAGGATGTTTTCCTTTACTGTCAACGTGTCAAGCAGATTATAATCCTGGAAGATGAAACCCAGTTTATCACGACGGAAAGCGGACAGTTCGGCATCTTTCATTTTTGAAATGTCTGTGTCCTCGATGAGAATCGTCCCTTCCGTTGGGCGGTCGATGGTAGCAAGGACATTTAGAAGAGTTGTCTTTCCTGAGCCGGATGGTCCCATGATTCCAACAAATTCACCCTCGATAACGCGAAGCTCAATACCTTTCAACACTTGTTGTGCGCTACCTTTCGTCCCATATGATTTACGAACGTTCTGAGCATGTAACATTGTTTTTTGCGAATATATTTGATTCATACATAAACCTCCAAGTTTGCTTTAGCCTTATTGTATTGTGTCCAACAGGCTTTGTCGTACGTTTTAGATGACAAGTGGGAAAGGCAACGTGACATTATTGTCACATTGGTAAAAGTAAAGGTAAGCACTAAAAGGGATAACCGTAAAATAAAGCGGCCAAAACCATAAAACAAGCAGCCAGGAAAATCCCGACTGCTTGGTAGGCTTATCTATATACATCTGATTTGATACATCGACAAATTCTTGTGGTAGGAGGTAAGAAAAGAAGGAAGGGCGGTGGGCGGGAGCGGTCGGAAAAAGGCACGTTTGCCTTTCTTCTGCTGGAGCGCAGAGCGCATCCAACCTCTTCTTTTTCTGAATCACCTCCTTCCAACCACGCTACCCTGTCAAAATATCAAGTGTAATTTATATATAAAGGGAGCTGCCAACATTTTCGAACTCATATCATATATTTACTCCTCATATTTATGGAACAAACGTGTTAATGACGATTGATGTCCCAAACCGACTTGAATGCTACAACCATGACGGGCATATGAATGAGAATAATTGTCTAGATGACCTGTATAAGGTTTTCGCTCTGCAACGATTTCTTTAATTGCTTCCATTAGTATGACACCTGAAACTCTATAGATTTAGATTTAAATAAACATCATCAAAGATGAGCAACCCAAGTGCGAGGGATATTTTTACGTTAGTAATTCTGTTCGGATGGATTCGAAGTCATTTTGTGTTATGAACATCATACGCATAACTGTTCCTTTTGTTGGTTCGGATTGTACTTCGAGTGTAATCCCAATTTTGGCGGCAACGGTCTGCGCAAGATACAACCCAAGTCCGGTCGCTGCATTTTGAAGTCTTCCGTTTCCACCTGTGAACCCTTTATCAAAAATGCGCGGCAGGTCATGTGCTGGGATTCCAGGCCCTTCGTCCTTAATCATCAGTATGACATTGCCGGTTTGCATGATTTCAGTCGAAATAACGATTGTTCCGCCATCCGGACTGTATTTCACAGCGTTAGTCAATAATTGTCGGATGATGAACCGACACCATTTGCTGTCCGTTATGACCTTTGTATCTTCCCCTTCGAATTCGACCGCAATGTTGTTCTCCACGCACCACGAGGCCAATTCACGAACTTCTTTCGCTGCAAGCTGCTGAATAGCTGTTTCTTCCAAAACATAATCCGACTCTAGGAAAGGCAGACGCGAAATGTACAGTTGCCTGTCGATAAGCAAATAGATCCGTAGCCATTCTGCTTCGATTTCTCGCATAACCGGATCACTACGATGAGCATCGATTGTCAGTTTCATGGCTGTGAGGGGTGCTTTTACTTCGTGCACCCAGGAGGCAATGTAATCATTTTCAATTAGATGTGCCCTTTTACAGTCAGACAGCTTTTGTCTAAAAAAAATCGCCGCCGTACGTAATACTTCACTCGTCACCTCATCCCGTAAATACTCGGGTCTCGGCAATGTTTCTAGCCAATCGTCATTCATTTCTTCGGTGATTGCAACAAGCGCTGTTGTATATTTCGTTTCTTTTCTATATCGCCAAATAAAGAAGCATATAAAGGAAAGCAGAAAAAGGACGTTCAAATAAACGATAGAGCCAATTTTTATAGATATTCCTTTATCAAGCAAAATAAGTAAGTCGGTGAAACCGAGCAACATCATAAACAATAGAATCCAACTTTTCATACTACTAACATAGCGTATAAACACCCCTTTTATGTGCCCCCCTATAAAGTGATTGCCATATAGCCCAATCCTTTTTTTGTAACGATTGCTTCTTCCAATTGGAGGATTGCTAGCTTCTGGCGCAATCGTGTTATATTCGCCGTCAGTGTATTGTCATTGACGAAGTGTTCATCTTCCCATAGCTTTCGTATGAGATCATGGCGTGGTAGAATCTCATTCTTCGCCTTGACGAGGACAGCAAGAATGAAAAATTCGTTTTTCGTCAATTCGACCTCTTTTCCATCCTTACGGATTACGCCACGTTTCATATCGATGAGTGCACTATTCCATTCGATAATATCGGCCGTCTCTTCTCCGTAGGCATATGTGCGACGAAGAATGGCCTGAATTTTAGCAAGCAATACATCCATGTTGAACGGTTTCTGAATGTAGTCATCCGCTCCCATATTCATTGCCATAACCATATCCATCGGGTGATCCCTAGAAGATAGAAAAAGAATGGGTACCTTCGATACTGCACGAATCTCGCGACACCAGTGAAAGCCGTCATACTTTGGGAGTTGAATATCCAAGATGACAAGATGAGGTTGTTCATTCAAAAAAGACCCCAATACATCATGGAAATTATCCGGTCCTGTAACATGGAGAGACCATTTCTCTAGCCTTTCCTTTAGCAAATCAAATATGGAAGTATCGTCTTCAACAATGAAAATGTTCATATCCATTCCAATAACACTCCCTTTCCTAAAATATTTTAAATGAAAAGAATAGGAGAAACAATTCATGTCAGGGTGAGAAGTAATTGCTCTGAAATCAACATTTTTTACGTTTATCTAAGGGAGTCGGAAGCTCCTCGAGATTTCCCTGAAAGAACGTTCAAACTCATAAATACGTGACATTGTCCTGGACTTGAACTGTAACCCGAATTTAACAATATTTTTTATTAATCTGACCAGGTAGGGCGTTTTAAAATAAAAAATGGGCGTAGCAGTCTTTATAATTGCCACGCCCATTTTTTATTTAGTCAATATCGTACAATAGAAGTTAAAAAATATGTGCTACACTTACTTTCATAATAGCGAAAAGAGGTTGTTCATATGGTACAAGAAGAAAGAACGGTTCGCTTCGATCATGATTTACAAATTGAAGCCTACCATTTTCATGGAATCATGCAAAAATTCCCAAATCACTTCCATGAATACTATGTAATTGGGTTTATAGAAAATGGACAAAGACGATTATCTTGCAAAAACAAAGAGTATGTCATAGGTACAGGTGATCTAATATTTTTTAATCCCCTAGATAACCATGCTTGTGAACAGATTGACAACAAAACTTTAGCTTATCGTTGTTTGAATATTAAGCCTGAAATTATGCGAAAAGTGACAAAAGAGATTACCGGAACAGATTATCTTCCTCATTTCACGAATCCAGTTGCTTATCGAAGTGAACAAACAAGTTTATTACATAATCTTCATGAGATGATTATGAACGAATCACCCAATTTTAAGAAGGAAGAAACATTTTATTTCCTTATTGAACAATTAATTGAAGAATATGCCGAGACACCCAAAGAAACAGAAGATGGAGTGAACGAACAAAAAATCAGAAATATCTGTCAGCACCTAGAAGCACATTATAAAGAGCGTATTACTTTAGATGATTTAGCAAGAATTTCAAATATGAATAAATATTCTTTGTTGCGTTCATTTACCCGATTTCGAGGAATTACCCCATATCGGTATCTGCAAACGGTACGTATCAATGAAGCAAAGAAGCTATTGGAACAAGGAGTGAAACCGTTAGATGCCGCCCTGCAAAGCGGTTTTGTGGATCAAAGTCATTTTAGCCATTTCTTTATGGAGTTTATCGGACTGACACCTGGACAGTACCAAAATATTTTTATTCACCATGTTAAATAATCAACTACAGGAAAGGATGAGATAATGAAAAACAAAAATACTGCTGGTCATTTATCAGCACTTATCACCATTTTGATTTGGGGTACAACATTTATTGCTACAAAAATTTTATTAAATAATTTTTCTCCTATTGATATCCTATTTTTTCGTTTTGTAATAGGATTTATTGTGTTAATAGTTGTATACCCATACCGACTGAAAGTAACCAATAAAAAACATGAGCTCACTTTTGCATGTGCTGGTTTATGTGGCGTCACTTTGTATTACCTTTTAGAAAACATCGCCTTAACTTTTACAATGGCTTCTAATGTAGGAATAATAAGTTCCGTTGTACCATTTTTTACAGTTATTCTTACGTATCTATTTTTAAAAGAGGAACCATTACGGATCAATTTTTTCATTGGATTTGTTATTGCAATTACCGGTATCTTCCTCATCAGCTTTAACGGAACTTCAAATTTCCACCTAAACCCATTAGGAGATTTATTAGCCGTATTGGCTACTCTAATCTGGGCTATTTATGCTGTATTGACTAGAAAAATCAGTAATTACGGATATCATACGATCCAAACAACAAAAAGAGTGTTTTTTTATGGAATTTTATTTATGCTCCCTGCTTTATTTCTGTTTGACTTTCAATTGAAACTGGAACGTTTTGCAAATCCCGTTTCCTTATTCAATATATTATTCTTGGGTCTTGGTGCTTCTGCTCTTTGTTTTATTACATGGAATTATGCCGTTAAAGTGTTGGGGGCCGTTAAAACTAGCGTCTATATTTACGTGGTTCCCATCGTTACACTATTTACTTCTATCATTGTTTTACATGAACAAATAACATATCTGACTGCCTCCGGGACAATTCTTACATTAGCCGGGCTTTTTATCTCAGAAAGTAAAATTAATTTAAAGAAAAAAGGGGAATTAGCAAATGAATATACCCAAAAAATCGCTTCATGCACTAAAAATGACTTGTAGCACCTTGGCATTACTCTTATGGAGAAAAAAAGAGTATTATTTCATGAATAACAATAAGGAAGTCCACAACAATAAAGGAGTTTCTTAGATATTAATTTTGCCGTTGCTTGCCCAGGCCTGCAATTCCAACTCTTGCTTCATCCCCATTTCCATTCTCATTCTTAATTGCGTGTACTTCTCCAACAGCGGATGACCGTATCCTAAGTAACTGCTGATTCTTCCTGTTACTGAGTCATCCTCATGTTCATTACTCCACTGAAACAAATCCTGGTAGAGGCTGGTTATCCGCTCTTGATTGAGCGGGGCAAACCTTACCGGATTTGGATCACCAATTAGCTTCAATTCCAGCAAATCGTGCAGTACATGAAGCCTGTGTTCCATCGTCCGTTTGTCCGGGATGCAGTCTGCTTGTTCTTGAACAACAGGTGTCTGATCCTTGAGAGCCGAGATGAGTTCGCTGAACGTCAGCTCAACCATTTGCATGGACATATAGCCCCACCAATAGCTTCCCGTACCAGTACTGTACATTTCCCAAAATGGTTCCATTAATATATATTTTATTTGTTCTTTTTGCGTACGTCCAAACATGGAAATGCCCAGGATCAGCCCGGCATTACAATCCGTTGACGCCTGTTCTCCCCACGCAAGCAGCCTGGGAACGATCTGTTCATTTGTAAATTTAAAACTCAGAGCTGGTAAAAATTCAGGAAAAAGCGGCTGTCCGTATACCTTTTCCAACTCACTTTCCAACCTCTCCTGATACGATTCACAAGGAAGATGCAGCAGTCCCAAGCAGGCATCTTTGGATAGGTACCAGTCGTTTGCACAAATGCAATCCACCATATAATCGATGTATTTCTCATACCCCATATACCCCAGTACATGTAGAACTTCGCTTGGCATGCCTTCCTTGAGTTGTCCTTGATCGAAGCAAAAATGATCTACTTCCTCAGCCAGTGCCAAGTCTCCGCATCTCATAACAGAATCAAGCAATAGCGTACGCCTATAATCAGAGGGCTGCTCTGTGAAGATATGAAATAAAGCCGCTGCATCCTCCTTGTCTCCGTACATTGATATTATGCGGCAATAAGATATAAGAATGCTGGCATCTATCCTTGGATCAGACCTTAACAATTGTACAAGCTTTTCTGTAGTTTGAATCATCTTTACACTCCTGTTTTCATAACATTATACTTGCTCAGTTACACTCCGTACTCATGTTTAGGTGCAGGAATTGTCATGACAGCCGATATGGAGAGTCTCTTCTTGCATTAGACTAACCAACTTTAGAGTGTTGGTTTAAAACAACCGGACTAAGATTACCAAACCTTTGAATATCAGAAATGTAATCGAATCTATTCTTTCCGCCGAGATGCAAGTTCCCCCATGAAGCGAGCTCCCTCGTGCTAACATAGAGATTACGATCACTACCTTCATTTGATTCAAGTCTCAAAGTAGGATAGCTATTAGGATCATTTATGTCACAAACCAGGGTTTCTTTACCTTCGGTTCTCCACTCCGTTTGAGTCATTCCTAAAGGTTTAAACACTCGTTCACTAATGATTTCGAAACAGTTTTTCCTGTTGCATTCTTAATAATCGCTGCCAATACCTCAGTTTTTTCCCCTCAAATAATATACCCTTTTCAAATTTACATACTACGCTATTACCTTGAAATTATAAGCCCGTTGTCCTTGTAACTAAATGTCTTATTGTTGTATTACCGAGAATTTTACTGTCGTAATTCATAACATACCTGCTAATTGGATCATCAAGGCTTTTGATTGCGCCATCATTTATAGCGATAGCAGTAGCAAGACCAACCTATGTAACCCTTGTTGAATAAACATTAAACTGGGAAAGTTCATCTTCCTTCCTGGCACCCTTATGAAAATGGTGAAATCCAGAATATCATTCATGTACGATTCTGTTGTCTTTTATAACACATATTGCTGCTGATGCAGAAATACGCTCTTTAATCTCATTTATATACCGATCCAGCTCGTTAAAGAAATCCATACTCTTCACCTCTGAATCAGAATATTGGTTCGTATATAATAATAGCGTCTTTATTTATTTCTGAAAAAGCTATCGAGTAACTAATCTCCCCGTTAGCTGATGCCGTTGCCAGTCTACAACTTTATTTTCACAGTTGTCTATAAGAATTCAACAAATTTCTTAACTTTATGGATGTGTGGTGAGACCCTACCTTCTTTTGAGTTAGAAAGTACTATACTTATAGGGTGGATGGCTATGTTTCCTGAAAGTAGTAATCCAGTTATTACAAATACTGTTGCTGTAACATCAAAAATAGTAATAGATTCGTTTAAAAAAATAGCAGCTACTATATATCCAAAAATTGGAGTCATAAATAACCAGTTGTTAGCCCTCACTGCGTCCTGTTTTAACAGGTAAAACCAAAGCAACATTATTTATACTTTGTTCGAAATTGGCTTGGTGTTATTTCCTCATATTTTTGGAATAAACGTGTTAAGGAAGATTGATGTTCTAAACCTACTTGAATAGCAATGTGTAAAATAGGCAAATCTGTATCACGAAGCAATTCTTTTGCTTTATTTAAACGCACTTCCCGTATATATGCAGAAGGGGATTTTCCAGTTTTTTCTAAAAACCATTCCGAATAATATGAACGATGGTAATGTTCAAGTGAGGCTAATTTATCTACCGTAATATTCTCATTGTAATGTTCATGAATATACCTAATAGACTTAGGTTGTTGTTCTTGGAGTAAATGATGTGAAATATATGGATAAAGCTCTTTAAGAGCAGGTCCATGTAAAGATTGTTTATCGATTTCATTCAGAATAAGATATCGAATCCCTTTCCATTGATTATTTAATTTATAGGAAATTCCTCTATTCTGTAACTTGCTCTTGGCTAACATAAAATGAGGGATATCTAAAACCAAAAACTCGTTACGTACAACTGCATGAAAAGTATGATCACACTCAGGAGGAACAAAAAATAATGTATGGTGATCTAGTCTAAGGTGTTGTGTTCCTGTCTCTATAAAAAGTTCTCCTTCAAGAGGCAAGATTAGCTGAGCATAACGATGAGAATGAGTGTCTTGAGTAGCTGTATAAGTTCTTCGTTCTGCTACAATTTCTTTAATTGTTTCCATTTTTAATCCCTCCAGTATGAGGTTTGTTTTCTAGAGATTTATATAAATTACACTTCTAGCAGAAGAAAGGCAAACGTGTCTTTTTCCAACCGCTCCCACCCACCGCCCTTCCTTCTTTTCTTCCCTCTCACCACGAGAATTTGTCGATGTATCAAATCAGATGTATATATATAGGTTGCTTTTTTTTGCGTAGTAGAGACACCGGATAACTCCCTTCTGTTAACAATGCAAATGTGTAAATAAATCAAGATGCCTATATATGCTATATAAAAACACCTATGAAAGCTATGATATGAGCATGATGTACAAGACGGTCGATCAAGACAGCGATGTCCAGTAATTCCTTCTGAAATCGTGGAAGGTTGCCAGCGTGAAGCTTGGTTTATAAAATGAAAAACCACTCTGCTACCCGATAAAACCTCACTTTTTCCCCTGTTTACACGCCTCCACACCAAAAAAAAATAAAGAACCGAACTTTTTTTCGACAGAGAGACAATATAGTGTGTAAGCTACTTACTCAGGAGGGCCCTCTGAATGCAAAGTGAATATATGTACCAATTACTCACAAAAATGATAGAAGGAGATCAACAGGCGTTTCAAACGATGTATGAGGCCACCTATCGGGATGTCTACCGGACGGTCTCCTTTCTGGTGGATCATCAGCAGGATCGGGAAGATGTCATGAACGAAATCTATATGCAAATGTGGACCTCACTTGCCAACTACGATACGAACCGTCCTTTCCACTTCTGGCTACACGGCTTGGTAATCCGTCAAGTGCAAAGATTTCGGGTCAAGAACTGGAGGAGATTCCGAATTTTTGAACGCATCCGTATCTTCTCTCGGGAAGATCATCATTGGGATCACCCCACTGTGATGACGGAGGGGACTAACCAAGAGATATCGCAGGCAATCCAAAAACTGACCGACAAACAGCGAACGGTGATTATCCTCCGCTTTTTTCACGACTATACTCTTGAGGAAATCGCGACATTGCTCGGTATTCCGCTGGGTACAGTCAAGTCCAGATATCATGCTGCCCTTCAGGCGCTTCGAAAAAACTTATGGAATCTCCCCCTGGAAAGGATGGAAAAGATCAATGACTATTGAACGCAAAATCCGTGAACATCTGCACAAAGAGGCAGAAACTATGGAGTGCCCTTCGGCCATTTCCAAACGAATAGAACAATCTTATTCTCAATATTCGCAACGAAAAAGGAGCGAAATAACCATGAAAAAACGATTAATTGGTGGAATAGTTACTGCTGCGATTTTGATTCCAACCGCAGTATTTGCGGCCCCTTCCCTGATTGAAATGCTTACTAGAACACCAATGACCACTGAACAAGTCAAGGTGGATGAGGTTGGCAAAGCAACACTTGAGAAGCTGTATAGCGCATTTCCCGAAACAAAATCGTTTGAGATTATCGATGCAAGCCACCTTGGAGGAGACCCCACTAATTCAACCAAAATGAAAGCGATCCAAATAAGCATCGTACTGCAGGAAAAAGGAGGAACAGGCAAAAAGATTAGACTTGATACTAACGGTATTACGGGTGAGATTGAACACGTGAATCAAGAGAATTGGGAGCCTAAGGAGAAGCCAATCATTTCTTTAACCGATCAAGAAATCAAGGCGAAGGTAGATTATCTCATTGATAAAATGTATGGCAACATTGATAAGTACGAGTTTAGTATGGAGCAAATGGAGAATCCGAATCAAAAAACGTTTATGTTGAATTACACCGAAAAGGGATCAAAAACACCGTTCTACCAGGTATTTGTTCAGGGCAATACAATAAGTGTTTCCCTGATCGGAGGTGGGCCTACATCTTCAGTAGAAGGTTTTTTCTCTACAAATGGTAAGCCTGATTATACTGCTGATTCCTTTTTAAACGATGAAAAACTGTTTTCTTTACTAAAAATTAGCCCAACAGAATTAAAACTAGAATTAGCAAAAGGTAAATCTGTTGTGGAGATTGCAGCATCTAAAAATGTCTCTAAACAACAAGTGATTGATGTGATTGCAAATACACAGGCTGAAGGACAAATTCAAGCTGAACAAAATGGAGAAATTCCTAAAAACAATCATTCAAAGGAACAAATGAAAAAAGCTCTTGAACCAAAAGTATTACAAGTTATTGAACACAAAACTGAAACACCATGGTAGAAATAACAAGTCAAGGTGGATGAGGTTGGCAAAGCAACACTTGAGAAGCTGTATAGCGCGTTTCCCGAAACAAAATCGTTTGAGATTATCGATGCAAGCCACCTTGAAGGAGACCCCACTAATCATGGCGTGGGCAACTACAATCGCTGCTCTTTTTCTACCTTTTCGTGCTAATGTTCGCCGATATAATGCACCGACGTAGTTTTTGAAAGCACCAACTGAATGAGCTGCTTCTGTTAATGCAGATTTTAAATATTTATTGCCTTTTTTGATTTCGTCGATTTCCGTTTACCTGTACTAACGGGTATCGATAGTTCAATAAAAACAGCGTAGTCTAGGACTTTATTTTCTTGTCCCAGACTACGCTGTTTCGATTTTTTAGATGAGACTAATACTATTTTTGCGGGTGGTGCCATCGATGCTGGTACTACCCCATTTTATGATAAATAAGAAGAATCCATTTTGAAAAAAAGATTGATCAAAATGGATTCTTCCGTGGATAGGTAGATATCATCAACATAATACCTTGCAACACAGATGAAAAATATAATGACCGTTCAATTTCTTAGATAAAAGAGATACTAAACCTGTTAATAAAGAAAAAAGCCTTGAAATTCCTTTAAAATAAAGGATACAAGACCTTTCCCTTGTGATATTCTTAGCTTGAAACCATGTGACAAAATTAGATAAAATCAACAACATGAACAATTTTTGGGTATATCTTATCTATTCAACCGTCAAACTTTTCGCTAGGTTACGGGGCCTGTCTACGGCGTGACCGCGCACCTTGCCAGAATAATAAGCCAGAAGCTGCAGCGGAATCGCAGCCAAAATTGGCATCAGTAACGGATGCGTATCCGGAATATACATGACTTCATCCACTTCCTCCGCCAGCAAATCGTCACCAACACGAGTAATACCGACAACGAAGGCATCACGCGCTTTTACTTCCTTAATATTGCTGATCGTCTTGTCAAACACGCGCTGCTGGGTCGCCAGGGCAATCACCGGAACGCCTGGCGTGATGAGTGCCATCGTGCCATGCTTCATTTCGCCCGCAGCATAGGCGTCTGCATGAATGTACGCCACTTCTTGTATCTTTAACGCACCTTCAAGCGCCAATACATAATCAAGACCTCGTCCTATCAAAAATAAGTGCTCCTGATCGTCGATTAACTGGGCGAATTGATCAATCGCATCGTGTGTCATAACCAGCGTCGAGTCTACATCGCGTGGCAAACGGTTCAGCGCCATCAACAACTTCTCTCGCTGCTCCTCATCGCCTGTTTCAAGCTCCTGTGCCATCCAGAGAGACAGGAGCATCAACGCTGCAATTTGTGATGTATAGGCCTTGGTCGAAGCGACCGCCAGCTCCGGTCCCGCTTTCGTCAGCAATGTGCAATCCGCCTTACGGGAAATCGTACTTCCCGCCGTATTCGTAATAGCTAATGTCGGGCAGCCCCATTTCTTTGCCTCACGCAGTGCCGAGAGCGTATCCGCTGTCTCGCCGGATTGGCTTAAAAGGATGACCAATGCCTTTTCATCGAGTCTAGCATGTTCATGGATGAATTCGGATGAATACGATACTTCGACCGGCAGACCAAGTACTTTTTCCAGCGCTTTCTTTCCAATGATGCCGGCATGATTGGACGTACCGCTGGCCACGATATCGATTCTACGTAAAGTCTGCAGTGCTTCCGCCATCCATACCTTCTCCAGTTCAGGCAGTTGTACACCGTCCGGTGTCAGACGATTCGCCAGCGTATCTTCCAGAGCCTTCGGCTGATCGAAAATCTCTTTTAACATGTAGTGCTCATAATCATGCTGAAGCATGTCATATACCGTTTCATCGGCAAGCGAATACGCCGGTTCTACCACCGTGCCGTCCATTTGCTTGAGAGTGACCTTGCCTGGTGTAAGCGTAGCAATCTCACCGTTCTTAATCGGATAAATTTGACGTGTATACGGCAAAAGCGCGGGAATATCCGATGCGAGAAACGCTTCTCTGCGTCCCAGCCCAAGTACGAGTGGATTATCCTGCGAGACCGCAACAATCATATCCGGTTGCGCTTCAGACATAATCGCCAGCGCAAAAGAGCCTTTTAGCATCGGCAGCACTTTCTGTACTGTCGTCTCTAAATCACCTGTATCATATTCTTCGAGCAGATGGGGAATAACCTCCGTATCCGTCTCTGTTTTAAATATATGTCCTTCTTTTGCAAGCATCCGCCTTACCTGCGGATAATTCTCAATAATTCCATTATGTACAACGGTAAAGCGATGATCGCAACCCGTTAAAGGATGGGAGTTCGTTACCGACGGCGTACCATGGGTGGCCCAGCGAGTATGGCCGATACCCAGTGTGCCTTGCTTCACCGGTTCGCGCAGCAGGTGCGTACGCAGGTCTTTCACCCTGCCGACCGTCTTTCTGATCTCAATATGCTGCGTGTCGGATACCGCAATACCAGCTGAATCGTAGCCTCGATAATCCAGTGTATCCAGGCAATCGAGCAGAATTGGAACCGCACTGCGATTCCCCAAAAAACCTACAATACCACTCATGTATGTCCATCCTTTCCTTCTTGCTTGCCCTTTCATTATAACGAATTCGGAAAGGTGAATCCATAAGTTAACTTGTTTTGTGTTAGATATCTTAACATAAGAAGGAAAGGGTGTGAGAGTTCACTTCCTGCCACTTCCCTTCATGTAGAAAATGGCCACTTTCCGGAATGACGACAAGTTCGGAATGAGGGAGTTCTTGATTCAAGCGCTGCAGATGGGCAAGTGGAATGATGCGATCATGGGAGCGAGCATCGCACTCACTTCTTGCTCTGTGATCAAGTCAGGCCGATAATATGCTTCCCGAAGAGCAGAGCGAACGGTAGTTCGGTTAGTATGCGGCGTCGAAGCAACGGTCCAACTAACGGACGATATAGAAGATTTACTTTATTATACTTACAAAAAAACCGTGCCTTCTATGTCATTCAGACACGGTTTCCGCTTATTGCTTTTATGCGCTTGCGTTTTTCTTCAATACATAATAGAGCAAGGCCGGAACAACTCCCAGTAATGCACATACAATTAGAAAAATCATTCCGCTTAGGACAATAATATTATAATCCATACCGCAGCACTCTCCTTAGGCTAAAATATGTAACTCTATGTAAGAAAGACACCGCAACTGGCAAGAATAAAACACATAGCAGATATATATCCATATTATAGGAGTTCCATATTAATGTCGGGTTACAAATATGTGATCAATGTATGACCGCTGGCTTTTTCTTTTGTTACATGATAACAGGCTTTTTGAAAAACCCCGGGATTGCCGGGGCCAAATCTATTCATGACGCGGGTACTTAGTCTGTGATTCTCCGCCTGGCTGCAACTTATCCATGCGTGTTTCTTGAGTATCCGTGTAACTTGCGAATTCGCTATCCTGTTTACCTGGAGTTGCCTGATTGCTTTGCTGACGCTTGTGATCGAGCGTAGGTGTATACTTTACACGTTTTGACATTATTTCCACCTCCATCTATAGCTTATCCTGTAAATCAGTCCCTATACTTGCCATGTATAAAGTTGAACTTTTATGAAACTTTCTGCTTATTTTTTTCTCTTGTGCTTTAATAGGGGGGATTTTACATTGACATAGTGCTCAATACCCTTATAATCTGTGCATAGATGGTACAAAGGCAACTTTACAATGGAGGAAACGATATGTATTCAGATAAAAGGCTTTTCTCTTCACTATTCTTTGTACAGCTTCTGTCTTCATTCCTTGTCCTTGCCGGCCATTACACTGCTGATGTTGATGACTTTATCCAGTGGACATTCTGGGAGACGGCGCTGAACCAGATTAGCCGCTACGGCACGGTTTTTTTGGCGATTATTACCGGTTTTTTCACGGCTCATAGCCTAAACGGCAAAAGCGTATCAGGCAAACGCTTCTTCAAAGGAAAAATGAAGTATATTTATATACCGTTCCTGCTATCGAGTATTCTGTATTTCTTCATCCTGCGCAAAGATATACCACTACAGGTGGCGGATTGGAAAGATGTGCTTACCGGTCAAACCGCAGGCCACTTATATTTTATTTTTATGCTATGCCAGTATTACGTATTCGCATATGCATTCCGCCGCCTTCTTACAAAGCGTACGGTTGCATTTTTCAGCGTGTTCTTCCTTGTTATACAGTATGCGTATATTAATATCGTAGCTCATGGATGGCTTGGATTAGGAGTGCGTCACTTTTTGCCGACATGGATTTTCACAATTTACCTGGGTCATCTACTGTATTGGTACCGGGAAACGATTTTTACGTTCCTTGAACGCCAGAAAACGATTCTGGTCGGATTATTGGCTCTGTCCGGATTAAGTATGATCTACTTTATCCTTTCGTCTAAGCTGTACACAGCCAACCATCTGACTTTTGTGCTGGCAACGTTCGTGCTGCTCGTATCAGGTGCTGCCCTATTGCATTATGTTATTGATGCACTGCATCTTCGCTTTCAGAAAGGGCTTACATTCTATATCTATCTGCTTCATCCGGCATTCATTGTGTATGGGAACCGGATTATGAATGAGAATTTTACGATTGAATGGATTTTCCATAACAAGCTTGCTTCGACGCTATATTTGTTAGCCATTTATGTAGCTACGTTTGCGGCCTCCCTATTGTGTGCTCTTATTATTAATCGAGGCTTCGATTGGCTAACAAGTGACCAAAAGCGCAAACAGGCGCCTAAGAATGCCTAAGAATATGAAAATACAAGAACCCCTTCTGCGATAGTGCAGAAGGGGTTCTGATTATACTGCGCTCTTATGTTTGCGGGCCAGAAACCGGCGTGCGTATTTCAGTGCTAGGTACCGGCTCGTGCATTCAACTACTTGAACAGGATATTCATCATGATGGATAAAGACGAATACACCATTAATTTCTACTTGCGGAAACCATGCCTGTTGCTCCTGTCCTTTGTAGAAGAATACCAGTTTCTTCGCTCGGGTTCGATGCCCAAACCTAATGCTCCTGATTTTTTTTGTCTCTCGATTGGAGATAAGCTCCAATACCGGTTGGCCTGATTCGTAGTTCAGCCACTTAATGAGCGGATATTTCTCATACAACAGACGGGAAAGTAATTCCGAGCGCTCCGCTGTATTATCCAACATCGCCGGGTATTCTTCAAAATCCTCCATCCAAGCGAATGGAAATGTCTGTTCATTCGTTGATATCGTTTGAGTATTCACGTCCAACCATCCTCTTTTATGTATTTTCGTTAGTTTATGCTACATCATTACCACCATAAAAAGAGGATGAAACATTTTTTTAATAAAATCTTATCTGCATATCATGTTCAATTTCATCATCCATTTCATATTCATTAACCGTTAAGTATTTATGGAGAAAATCAGGTAATTGATGCTCAATACGACAGTTATTTTTTATAATGATATCCTGCACTGCCTCTTTCATCTCTTCAATAGTAAAAGCGGAAGCAAGGCGTTCTTTGATTTCTTCTGCTGTCAATCCAATTGTCATCATCTCACCTCCCATCTTTACTATATGTTGAAGCGTACGTTCTCATCCATTCATAAGGTAGTTTGGGTAGAGGAGAAGAGAGATTTTTTCATTTTATTTTAATACGTAGTATTTTCATACTGTAAAAAGATAAAATAAGACTGCCGAAGTTTTTCGACAGTCCGGAATTTCTTATTTTTCTTTCACCCTTGCCGTAGCCATGCCGTCTCCAATCGGGATGAGCAGCGATTCCAGGCGGCTATCCTCCGCTATTTTTTCATTAAAAGCACGAAGCGCTCTTGTAGAGTCTTCTTGATCCGTTTCATCGTAGACGCGGCCATGCCATAGTACATTGTCTGCGACAATAATAGCTCCAGGATTAGCAAGGCGGATGCAGTACTCCAGATAATTCGAATAGTTTGGTTTGTCGGCATCAATAAAGAAGAAATCGAATGTTTTCCCTTCCTTCTCCAACTGCTCTAAACTATCCAGCGCCTCACCGATGCGATATGTTACCTGCTCGCCCACCCCGGCTTTTTTCAAGTTTTCATGGGCAAGATCGGCATATTCCTGCTTCAATTCGAGCGAGGTCAGGTGGCCTTCCTTTCTAAGTCCCCTCAACAGGCAAATGCCACTATACCCGCCAAGTGCGCCGATTTCGAGGATTTGTTTCGCACCTGCAATACGTACAAGCATTGTCAGAAATGTACCACCCTCTGGCGAGACAGAGATGGAGGGCATCCCTTGTTGCTTAATACTCTTGGTGACGTGGTCAAGTACTTCGTCTGGTTGAACGAATAACGAGCGGATATATTCTTCTTGGTTCATCTTACTGTATCGACTCCTTTTCCAATTCCTATGTTTTATGAAGAAAATGATAACATTATGATAATCTGATTCGCCTCCGGCCGTTCATTCCCTGCCATACATCTAAAATTTATTACAAGGAGAAAATACGCCGATATATAAAGTGAAGCTTCCATGAGTGAAGATTTTCTTCTTTTCTCACTGATGGTTAGTTGCACATATCGTGGTCTTGTTGTCCATTGGAACGCGATAAATAGGTTCCCCCCAACACCACATATCTGGATTAAACAAAAACTGCGAATAAGAAGGAGGGAGACACGAATGGATATCGCCGCTATGGCCACATCATTAAAAGCCGCTTCACTTGGTACTGCCGTTAGCCTGGCCGTTACTAAAAAAGCCATGGATACGCAAAAGGAAACTGGTGCACAAATGATGGAACTATTAGAAAAAAGCGTGCAGCCGCATCTAGGTAACCGTATTGACATACGGGCATAGTTTGCTTGCACACAAAAAGCCGTCCTCATCGGGCGGCTTTCCTGCTTATGAGACAGTATATCCCTTCAAAATGAAAAACGAAGCTGTTCATATTCTTCGTCTGTTAGATGATGAAGCCGAATACCAAACAGACGAAGTGGCTGTGTCGAAAAATATATCTCGTATAGTTGCATGGCCGCCCGATAAATTTCATCCGCTTCATCCGTTGCACCTGCCAATGCCAAGCTGCGTGACACGGCTTGACGGTAATCGAACTTCACTTCTACAACAATCGTTTTTGTCTTCTTCTGTTTCCGCTTCAGCTTGTCTGCCAGTTTCTCACTAAATTCACGCGCTGTTTTAGCAATGAGCGCCTGATCCATCGTATCGAAGGCGAAGGTACGCGATGAGCCGATGCTTTTCTCTCCTTTTTGCCGTTCTGGATTCACCGGTGATTCATACGTTCCATTTGCTGCTAGATGAAGATACTCCCCTTTCTTTCCGAACCAGGAGCGCAGATGCTCTGCAGGCTGTATCGCCAATTCACCAATCGTATAAATACCTTTGCGCTGCAGACGCTCAACGGTACTCTTCCCGCACCCGTGCAGACTTCCGACCACCTGCGGCCAAAAAAATGTTTTGTATTGCCGGACACCCATCTCGACAAAGCCACCTGGCTTTTTCACGTCCGCACACATCTTGGCAATCAATTTCGTCGGCCCTGCTCCGATGCTGCTTGGTATGAGTAACTCTTGATACAGCTTGCTTTGAATGTACTCTGCTACTATACGCGCCGTATGTCCTTTTGCCACAAGCTCACTAATATCAAGATAGGCTTCATCTACAGAGGCGACTTCACAGGGAGCGATCCGGCGTAAAAAACGCATAATTGCTTCGGAATAACGCCGGTACAAGGCATGGTTCGGCTGTACAAACACAGCCTCCGGGCATAGCTTCCGAGCTTCATAAAAGCGCATGGTCGTATAAACACCTTTTGCCTTTGCATCATAGCTCGCAGCAACAACAATGCCCTTGCGCTTCTCAGGGTTTCCAGCCACAATTACAGGTTTATTGCGAAGCTGTGGATTATAGCTTTGATGAACGGATGCGAAGAATGAGTTCATGTCGCACAGCAAAATCTTTTTCTTCACTCTACCCGCTCCTTTTCCCGTTTTTTCTTCCATTATAAAACAAGAATATATGTTCGTTAATATGTATAGAGAAAATATCTGCTGCTTGCCTGTAAAATATTTGATAAAATAAGAGTGGAGAATGCAGTATGATATTCTTATGATTCGGGAGGGATGGAACATGGCAGAGAAATACCCTGTACTTCAAAATGCAGAGTCTTTTTTCATGGAAGGCGGCGACATTGGCGTGCTTGTACAGCATGGTTTTACCGGCACAACGCAAAGCATGCGCTTCCTCGGGGAATTCCTGGCACAGGTCGGCTTTACCGTATACGCTCCTCGGCTGAAAGGACACGGTACGCATTACGAAGATATGGAAGCGACTTCATATGAAGATTGGATCGCTTCAGCGGAAGAAGGGTACCAAAAGCTGAAGGCGGCCTGCCGTGAGGTTTTTGTGGTCGGATTATCCATGGGAGGCACAATTGCTCTGCACCTTGCTGAAGAATACCCGGATATTGCAGGCATCATGCTGATTAATGCGGCTGTCCGTGTCAAGAATTTCGAACCACTAGCCAAAGAGACAACCCGTTACCTCGATGCCATCGGCTCGGATATCAAGGCTCCTGACGTAGCTGAACTGGCATATTCCAAGACACCAGTCGCTTCCGTTAAACAATTTCTTACATTCAAAGATATTGTAGCATCCCGCCTCTCTGCCGTTACATGCCCTACTCTCGTGCTTGTATCCCGTGAGGACCATGTTGTGCCGCCTGAGGACTCTGACTATATCCTTGCCCATATTACCTCTGAGCTCAAAGAAAAAGTCGTGCTAGAAAATTCGTACCATGTCGCAACACTTGATAATGATAAAGAGCTGATCGCTCGACAGTGTGCGGCTTTTATTAGTGAGATAAATCAAATGAAAACAAAATCGTAAGCGATTTCAATTTATAATAAATCTAATGAAACGGCGAGAGCAAACCAGTTGCTCTCGCCGTTTCTCTTTCTTAGGTACTATACATGCACTTGATTCTTATGTTGTCAACCATTCTCAATATAAACGAATAGCATTTCACGTTTTGGGGATGACTATAGCGATTGAAATTCTAAAAACAGGAGATGTATCATGAAAAGGCTGATATTTTCACTTCTTGCAACATACACCATAACCATACCGCTTCTAACTTCATGCTCGACGTCTGCCATGCCTAATCAAACTGAACAGCATAACAGCAACGTACAGTCTCAGCCCCCCATTGAATCAAAAACCGAAATAACCAGAGGCGGCAGAGGAGGTCGCGGTGGGGTCGGCATCACTCCACGAAGGCCAGCGGATGGAGGATACCGTTCTAGATACGAAGCTCCTGCCACAAGGCCGACTCCCTCTCCTGGTATAGGACGCGGACTGTGGGCATTTGGTCTAGGGGCACTTTTCGGGAGCATCCTACACCCTTTTAGCGGAGTGTATGGGTTCGGTTTTTCCTTTATCGGCTTATTATTTTGGGCTCTTATATTATTTGTGATATACAAATACTTTCGCCGTTTCTTCTCCAGAACGAAAACATAGACGGCGTTCCTCCAGCTTGGGCGCCGTCATTACCAAAAATACATGCACCTTTCACTTCTGCAATACTCTATATGGAATGATATGTCAAGCTTTTTATTTTCTTTAAAATGGTATGATTTTTTTAAAACGATGGTATACTAATACTATAAATAGGTTACAGATATTGAAATGTATAATTCACATGTTATTAGGGATTGTATTTTCAATATATTGTCCGTAATAATATGTGAATTTTATTTTTATGGCAAATAGAAGTTGCATATTGATTAAATTATTTGGAGGTTCTTACATGAACGGTACAGTAAAATGGTTTAACGCAGAAAAAGGTTTTGGATTTATCGAAAGAGAAGGCGGCGACGATGTATTCGTACATTTCTCTGCTATCACTGGCGATGGATTTAAATCTTTAGAAGAGGGACAACGCGTAGAATTCGACATCGTTGAAGGAAACCGCGGACCTCAAGCTGCAAACGTTGTAAAGCTGTAAGATAACTACTAACTTACAAGCTCAAGATGCCGACATCTATATGTCGGCATTTTTTTTAATGAATAAAAAAGCGATATATGCTTTCTTCCTATAGTAGTACATTCTTACTTATTATTATATAACGTACCACACCCCTTCGGTAAAATATAGGAAAAACAAACAGTCGTAAACGAAAGCAAAGCCCGCTTCGGAGTCACCATCCATCCGTCCGCGGGCTTTTATTACAGATACAATCGTTTTCATCCATGATGACTCTGTAAGTATCGCGATAAGTACGTTAACATTTTGTTCTAAGGCAGGAGCGCTTTCTCCTATCTTCCTATACCTCTTCAATCTCCCATTTTAAAGAAGAAATACCCGCCGTATTCTCAAAGGCAGCACCGAATTGATATAAAATCGCTTCATTCAAGGGCCGGCTGATTAACTGCATCCCAATCGGCAGACCCGTAGCCGAAAAGCCGCACGGCATAGACAGACTTGGAAGCCCTGTCAGGTTAGTTGGCCCAGTCAAGCGAAGCAAAGCAGCACGAACCTGTTCTATCTGTCCTTTCACCTGAATTTCCCTCTGTCCAATTTCTGGAGGTAGAATAGGAAGTGTCGGGGTTACTAGCACGTCTACATGTTCAAAAACTTTCTCAAACGATTCCAAAGCTTGCCTGCGAATCATTTGTGCCTGCACATATTCATAGCCCTTCGCCTCTGCACTCAGCATCAGGCGCTCAAGTACTTCGGGATGAAAGCTCTCACTCTCCTGTTTAAGATGCTCTTCGTGTACGGTGTAGGCTTCGCTCTGCAATGTCTTCAGCTGTGCCCATGAAGTGTGGGAAAGAACGGGAATATCAACCGACCTACACTGCGCCCCCATTTCTTGAAACATAGTCACCGCTGCCTCCAGGCGGTCCCTCACTTCATCTTCGAGACAATCAAAATAAAAGGCGGAAGGTACTCCGATAACCATTCCTTTCACGCTGTCTCCGATATAGCGGGAAAAATCTTCTTCCTCCTCTTTACGCGAGTACGGATCTCGCGGGTCGTACCCTGCTAAAACATTTAATAAAAGAGCGTTATCTTTTATCGTTCTCGTCATTGGTCCAACATGATCCAAAGTGTAACCTAACGGATATACACCATGCTTGCTGACCCTCCCAAATGTCGGCTTCATTCCTACAATCCCACAGGCCGAGGAGGGAATTCGAATAGAACCACCGGTATCTGTTCCCAGTGCGCCGAAACAAAGCGCGGAAGCAACCGCCGCTCCCGATCCGCTGCTCGATCCACCAGACATATGATTGGTATTATACGGATTTCGGACCGGCCCGAAAAAAGAAACATCTCCGGTAGGTCCATAAGCGAACTCGTGCGTATTTAGCTTCCCAATAAGAATGGCTCCCGCATTTTTTAGTTTCTGAACAACCGTTGCATCAAAATCAGGAACAAAATGGCGATATATTTTCGAGCCCATCGTTGTTCTTATGTCTTTCGTATAAATTAAATCCTTTAATCCGATTGGAACACCATGGAGGTGGCCCTTCCATTCTCCTCTTACTATTTCTGCCTCCGCCTTTTTGGCAGAAGTAATCGCTTCTTCGGAAGCAACCGTTATAAACGCTTGAATAGAAGGGTTTATTTGTTCAATTCGTTTCAAAAGCTGCTGAGTAATTTCAACAGGCGAGATTTCCTTATTGCGAATTTTGCATGATAGACCAAAAATATCTAAATGCAAAATATCCAAATTTACCACATATATTCTCCTCTCACTCTTCTATATAGTAACTCCTAGTCACAAGAGTAGTGTATGACTACGAGGTTATCGACTTTCCTGAAATTGTGTTGCTTCTTCCCGGTTTGACAAATGCCATGGCAACCATTCCGATTGCAGCGGCGACAGCAGCAGCGACAAACATCGCTTTATATCCACTACTTGCTACGAGTGCTCCTGTTAATGTAGGTGCAACAATCGTAGCAATATTTGTAAAGAAGTGCGTTACTCCGCCGAATGTTCCTGCTTTCGCCGGTTCTGTATCAATAATGACGGTCCAATATACAGAGTTGGGCAGAAAATTAAAGGCATTACCGATAGCCATAAGCGCGAGAACCGCTCCAACACTTTCTACAGCAGGAATGAACATAAAACAAACAGCAGTAAGAAATAGGGATACTACAGCCAAACCCGATCGCGCAATGCGAAGGTTCCCTGTCCTGCGACGCAACGCATCTGAAATCTTGCCGCCAATTAATACTGTAAAACAGGCGCCGATCCAAGGAATCATTCCTAAATACCATAAAGAGGACAGTTTAAAATCAAACGTATCTTGCAAATATTTTGGTGTCCACGTTAAAATCAAAAAATTCACATATTGAAAAGCAAAATAACCTATCGCATTCATTACTAACGTCGGGTTTTTGAAGAAAGCGTACCACGGCACATGAATTTGCTTGGCTTCAGCTAAGCTCGTCTCTGATTTTAACAAGTCTTCTTTTGAACGAATTTCGGCTAATTCCGCTTTCGATACTTTAGGGTGATCTTCTGGAAGATCTGTAAACATCTTCGCCCAGACAATGACCCATACTAAACCGATAATACCGAGAATTAAAAACATGTTCTTCCAATTCGTTACCGACAATATGGCTACTGCAATAGGGGCGGTCAATAAAGCTCCTAGCGGAGTACCTAATAGACCAAGCGCAGTTGCGAATCCTTTTTCTTTAGGGGCTGCCCAATTCGCCATCGTACGATTAATCGTTGAGAAGGTCGGCCCTTCAGCCAATCCGAATAGCACACGGAATACAGCAAAGCCTGCCAGGGCAGACCCACCAAATAAAGCCATTCCAATATCACCTGCATAGGCGGTGCCGATTTCAAAAATAGACCAGGCTGTACCCGCCAGCAGCCAAACATATTTCGGTCCTCTTCTATCGGCAAGCATACCTCCGAATAGCGCCCCAAACATATAGCCATATCCAAAGTAACCTAGAATTTCTCCCCATGATTTAGGGTCCAATCCGAATTCCTCAATAATTGCTTGCTGTGCATAAGAAATTGCTCCTCTGTCAACATAATTTACGACCGTCATAAATACAATCATTGCCATAATCAAATAACGATATTTCCCATTCATCCTTTGCTTCACCCTCCCTTATTCTTTAGCTGTATTGGTAGCGGTTTCACATATTGCTGTTTTTTTAAAAACCGCCCCCTGTACGTCTTATTTCTTTATAGCATGACGGTTTAAAGCATAACAATATTATCAAACATAAAAAACCATGCATTTAAGCATAGTTTTTCAAAAGAATCATTTTATTTTGTTTACAAATTGCAAAAAATTCTCTCTCCAAAACCTATGCGTTTAAGCATAGATAAATATGCTTAAACGCATAAACACTTACTTCTCTTTCAATTTGTTTAATTTCCTGCTTATCGTAGACTGATTTACACCTAAAGCTACAGCAATTCGTGTTGTGGAACCATACTGTTTCTGAGCTAATTCTAATAATTCCTTCTCCAGAAGCTCTATAGCGTCTTTTAAAGGGATAATGTTGTGAATCTGAACAACCTTTTTGTTGTTACTATTCTTATATATATAATTTGGAACATACTCTGCATCAATCCAATCACCCTCTGCTGTGACGAGTAATCGCTCCGTTAAATTTTGAAGTTCGCGAACATTACCAGGCCATTCATATTCCTGTAACGCTTTCAAAAGCTCAGGTTTGAACCTTTTCCTCATTTCATATTTTTGATTTAATTTCTGCACGAAATGAAGAATCAAAGGGATAATATCCTCTTTTCGCTCACGAAGCGGTGGAATACATATTGGTATCACATTAAGCTGATAATAGAGCTCTTTTCTAAACGTACCTGATTGGACTCTCTCTTCTAAATCATGCATTGTGGCTGCAATAATTCTTGGGCTCACTTCAATCAACTTTTTGCTGCCAACCCGCGTCATCCTTCTTTCCTGTATGGCACGGAGCAACTTTACTTGCAGAGCTAAAGGAATCTCCTCAATCTCCTCTAGAAGCAAAGTACCTTCATTAGCCATTTCGATCGCTCCTACCTTCACTTCTGCTCCATCGTCATAACCGAATAACTCGGCTTCCAGCAGTGTTTGTGGAATCGCCCCGCAATGTACGGCAATAAATGGCCCTTTGCTCCGTCGGCTCCACTTATGAATGTAAGAGGCTATTACCTCCTTTCCGGTCCCCGATTCTCCCTGCAGGAGAACGGTAGAATCTACCTTTGCCACCTTTTGCGAAAATGAAACTACTTTCTCCATTTTCTCGCTTCGATAAATCATTTCTTTCTCAAATTCCTTCTGTGCACGAAGGTCCATTATTTCCTTACGGTATCCCTCTGTCAACTGCTTTAACATCTGAATTTCGGATTGGAGCTGGCTTATCTCTGTAATATCGCGTGAAGCATTAACCACACGGATAATATGGCCATCCTTATCCTTTATGGGTGTACCTACCACTTTTAGCCGGCGACCTGTCTTTGTTGTCTGTATCATGGAAACCTGCTCTTGCTTCTCCAGTACAAGACGAGTAATCGATGGACAAAAAACCCCCTCTTTCTCTAATTCATATGTACTCTTCCCTATCAAATCTTCTTCCCTATACCCCCATAAGGTTTCACATGCTGAGCTTACACGCAACGTAATCCCATCCCCGTCTGAAACATAAATCACATCATACGAAATATCAAAAATAGCCTTTAAATCCAGGCTTAAATTTTTATATAAATCAAGTTCCTTTACTGTTTTCTCTAGCGTAGATGTATGCTGAAAAATAAGAATGCTTCCTTCAATATCTTCGTTATCATAAAGCGGTAATCTCTGTGCTAAAAAGGTCTCTTCTCCGATAACGAAATGAAAATTATCTTGTATCCCTCCCGATTGATCTATAGATAGAAAAGAAAAAGCATCAGCCAAAAAAAGCGGTGTTCTCTCTTCTGATGTAACACATAAGTGTTCGGTCGCAAATCGATTTATATGAAGAATTCGGTCATTATGATCTACTAAAATAATGCCTAGTGGAATCGAATCAAACAGAGGAAGGTAAGAGGACTCCTGAATAGTATTACCCATATTATCTCTCCTTCATCATTAGTAATCATTGTATTCGTATTATTATTCACCGGTAAGGTTACACAAAGCTTCCTTCTGCTGACTGCGTGATGCTTTTTCCGCTATTCCCACCCCCAACAGTACGAACGCTCCGCCTATTAGGATTCTTACGGTCATTTGCTCTTGCAGAAGAACAATAGAAGCCAAAATGCTTATTAGAGGAAGCATATTCATATAAAAACCGCTCGTAGCGCCTGAAACCTTTTCTAATGCTTTATTCCAGCACCAATAAGCCATAATAGAAGGGCCTATTACTAGAAAGCAAAGACTCCACCAGCTTTTTGCGGTAATATGCTCCGGCCATCCATATACAAACACTTCAACAAGCGCAAAAGGAAAGACAATAATCGCTCCTAAGGATAATGTCAACGCCGTAAATCCCTCACTAGGCAGCTTCGCTTCCGCCTGCGGTCGTTTCATCTGTATTGTATAAAAGGCAAACAGCCATGTACTTGCAAGAATCAACATATCACCAATAAAAGAAGAACCGTTCATTTCCAATGTCCCTGCGTTTTGCATCGGCAATGAAATAAGAAGCACCCCGAATATTCCTATAGCGAGTCCGATCCATTGCATATAGGTTACTTTCTCCTTTAAATAAAGAGCCGCAAACAAGATAATAAATAAGGGCAGGCTCGCATCAATGATGCTTGCATGTGTACCACTTGTAAGAGAAATCCCGGAAGAGGTTAGCATAAAATATCCCGCCACCCCTGTAAAAGAAAGAATGAACAATCGTAACCATGGAATAGACATACCTTTGAGCTTTCTCTTTCGTAAAACATAAGGCGCAAAAAGTATCCCAGAAAACAGTAAACGAAAAAACATAAGAAGCAAGGGAGAAAAAGACTCTAATGCCCACTTGGTAGGCGCAATAGCAACTCCCTACAAAATAACGGCGACCCAGAGCAAAGCTGTAGCTTTATTCATATAACTCCTCTTTTCCCTTCCATTAAAGCTATATACATCTGACTTGATACATCGACAAATTCTTGTGGTGAGAGGTAAAAAAGAAGGAAGGGCGGTGGGCGAGAGCGGTCGGAAAAAGACACACTGGCCTTTCTTCTGCTGGAGCGCAGGGCGCATCCAACCTCTTCTTTTTCTGAATCGCCTACTTCCAACCACATTCCCCTGTCAAAATATCAAGTGTAATTTATATAGTATCTATATAATGAATAATAATAGCAATATTTTTGAAAGTTCTCACTAAATTATGCTGCTCTAAAGCATGCAAAAAAGCCGTTCTTTTCTAAGAGACGGCTTCTGTTAACAATCCCCCTTTACTTCTACTCATTGTACTAATGGCGCAACCGCTTTCAATAAATAATCACTTATACGGTTGCACCCTGCTTAATTTCCAAACTCTCTATGTAATCAACCCCTGCCTGAAGCAGGCTTACACTAAATCGCAATGAAGCAGCATCTTCCTGTTCCAAGCTTATAAATCCGCGTTTAGCTAAATATGTATACGCCAATAGCTCTGTCCTGGTTTTTATATATATACTTATTGTATTACCACGACTTCGTAGATGTCTTACATAAATACCTCTCAATACGCCTAATCTATACTCCCTAGACGTAACCACCTCATCGCCTCCATCCATATTTTACCTATATACATCGATATTATATTGTAAATATTATAAATAATAAATAGCTAACCGTTCGACAATTTTCGTATTTGAATTTTTTTGCTTATTTAATAAAAAAATCCAATCTTGAATGCATTCAAGATTGGATTTTTGAGTTCTGTCTTTACTCGGATGTTCTAAACCTTCTCAACGACAGGGAACCAACCCGGTGTATTTATAATCGCCTGCCAAAGCGGATTCGGAATTTCTAAACGAGCCTGATCATCCTTTGACACAGTTGTTCGGATTTCTGCTTCACGACCTTGCTTAACCTTTTCTACCCACTCCGGCTCAATAATGATTTCACGGCCGAGTGCAAGTAATGGAACACCAGTCTGTGCAGCTTTGAGCGCATCATCCGGCGTATGAATGGAGCCGACGCCGATGATCGGTACGAGATGACCGACGCGTTCCTGAATTATTTCTATGCGTGACCGTGTGCTTTCAACGCCGCGTCTCGGTTTAGACCAAAAATCCATAAGCGAAATATGCATATAATCGAGTTGCTTCTCTGCAAGTGCATCAATAAATACAAGCGTATCAGCCATAGTGATTCCGGGAGTTTCCGCCTCTTCCGGTGACAAGCGGTAACCGACAAGGAAAGGTTGTTTTGCATGCTTATTTACAATCTGTTTTACCTCATCTACAATTCTTAAGGGAAATGCCATCCGTTTTTCCAAGCTTCCGCCCCACCGATCGTTACGGCGATTTGAATGAGGAGAAAAGAACTGTTGGACCAGATACCCGTTAGCTCCATGTATTTCTACTCCATCAAAACCGGCTTCAATCGCCCGGCGTGTAGTCTCACCAAAAGCATGTATCAATGCTTCGATTTCTTTATCTGTTAGCGCACGAGGCACAACAGCTCCTGCTTGTTCAGGCGCAATATCGCTCGCACTTACTATTTCTCCATACGGTACAAGCTCAGGCGGGCACATTCTTCCCCCATGGAAGATTTGCAACACAGCTTTCGTGCCCTGTTCTTTCAGTGCGGTGGCTAACCGGCGTAAACTAGGGATCATCTCGTCACTGTCAGCAGCAAATTCACCGGCAAACCCTTTCCCGTTCGGAGTCACATATGTACAGGCGGTAATGACCATGCCAACACCTTTTGCCCGACGAATATAATAATCGACTTCAGCATCTGAAACGGTTCCGTCCGCGTTCGAGGAAAAGTTCGTTAACGGTGCCATAACAATACGGTTTTTTAATTGAATGCCACTGCGTAACGTCAATGACTCAAACAATGGTTCATATTTTGAATTCATGGGTTCTCACTCCTGTTTTTTTATGGTACAGCTTGTAAGAATACTATTTAGTATCTCTTGGTTGCTATTGATTTAAGCAAAGCTCATCTTGTTGAAGTGACCAAAAAATCCATCGCTTTCTAACTTCTTATTTTATAGCATATATCATAAATTTAGTTAGAAACAAGTAGGTACTATTTTGTAACTAGGTTACAAAATAGTACCCGTGGTTATTTCCAAAGCAGGGCTTCCACAAAGAAAAAGAACCTGAAACTGTTAATATAGCAAAAGTTTCAGACTCATACATTTCTATTTATATTTTTTTCTGTACGTAGTTCGCATTTATGAGCGAATCGACAAAAAAGTTCTATTCTTTTATAATCAGTGATTTTTTTACTTAATTTTAAAAAAATAAAGTAAATAACACCGACACCTAACCATATAAAACCTAACTCTTTGGATAAAGCATCAAGACTGTACCATACGTATCCGATAATAATGAACCCTATTAGCGGAAGAGTCAAATGTTGAACATAGCGGGTAGATTTCTGCTTAATTATAAAATAATTGATGACTGATACATGAAGAAGCAAAAAGGCTGTTAGAGCTCCAAAGTTAACCAGTGAAGCAAGTGCAGCTAGCTGATCCATAAAAAACAGACCTACTGCCAATGCATTCGCTAATCCCCAAGAGATAGCCGTAGCAATAATACATAGATTTTTCAGCCATGGCCCACCAGCCAATTCAGCTACTTGATAAAAAGCTACATCTGCATTTTTAAATGTAGTGAAATCCGGCCATATCCAGGCGGCTATACATGTCTGGATGATAAATAAGAAACCTTACTCCCAGTAAAGCAAAAATGGCAGCTCTGTCTACGGTTTTTGTTCCGCCTTTTGTCTCTTCTGCAAGCGTGCTGATTCCATCAAAACCAAGAAAGCTTAACACCGCAATGGATACAGCCCCCATAACGAGCGGCAAGCTAAAATGATTAGAATCATATACGGGCTTTATCGTAAAACCGTTCCCCACTCCTTTCGCAATCGCAATAAGGCCGATGCCGACAAATAGCAACGATACAACAAAGAAGGTGTAAGAATATAATCTAATAGAATGACCCATCCTGCAAAAAAACCGATGGATGGGTTCATCGCTCTTTGTGCATACGAGTACACGGAGCCTGCAATAGGAAAAGCTTCTGACATTCTCGCATAGCTTAACGCTGTAAAAATCATGCCTACCATGCCAATAAGGTAGGTTAGTGCTACCATGCCGCCTGAACCTTGCGCAACCTGTCCATAAATACCAAACGGAGCGATCGGCACCATAAAAATCAGACCATAAACCAATAAATCACGAAAGGTGAGCGCACGTTTCAGTTCTTGTTTGTAACCGAACGTTGCTTCGGACTTTTGTTCCATTTGTATATCCACTGTGTCCACCTACTTCACCAAATATTGGTTTAAATTTAACCCTAGCGCTTTCACATATTGCATAGGCAATTCCATGCGTGCTGTTTTTAACGGGTCGACCACCTGACATATGCGCAAATCTCCGGCAATCGAAAGCAAAAATGTTGCTGTTTCTTTTGACACTTCTACTTGTTCATACAAAAAATTCACCATATTAATAACGGCTTGATCAGCTGCGTTATCTAATTCTTTCTCAGAAGAGATGGTAATAAGATGCTCATTATTAATAATCATTGGCAAAGGCCATGATTTTCCTTTGAGTACCTCCAATGTAACCGTGACTTCTCCGGCAATTTCCACACCGCATACAGCGATTTCGCCGTCCGCCATGGCCGCATGCAAATCTCCAAGACTAAAAAGTGCGCCGGGAACATTTATAGGCAAAAACAAAGTGGAACCCTCACGTATTTGCTTGCAATCCATATTCCCACCATGTCCACCAGGTGTACCACATGAAATACTCTCCTGAGTAGGAGATGTTCCGATTACACCGATCATAGGATTCACAGGGATTTCCAGCTTATCAGACAATATCACTTTGTGATCCCGTACCGGTATCATTTGAATATGATTGTTTGTGAAATCAAAACCCATCACTCCAAGGTTTGGACCCGTAACCATCACACCTTGTTCGGCTATACGTATCTTTTCAATCCGCACCACCAGAATATCTCCGGGTTCAGCTTCCTCGACATACACAGGACCTGTAGCCGGATTAATTCGATTCCAGTCAAGCGCTTCAAACGGAGTATCTGCTGACTGAATTTGATCTTCAAAACAATCACACGTTTCAAAAATAACAGTACTGCCTGACGGTACCCGCAACACAGGTTCATTTTCCGGTGACATTGCATAAATAAGATTTTCTTTGCTTACTCGATACATCAAATGACCTCCCCTTAAAGACTAAAATAAATGAAAATACTCTTTTCGTTCCCAGTCGCTTATCGTACGTTCATAACGTTCAAATTCATGCAGACGTAGCGCTACATAGCGATCAATAAAACAAGAGCCAAAAAAATTGGTGAACATCTTATTGGATAAGAGAGCATCAATCGCTACATCAAGGCGCTTCGGCAATCGGCTTTCGATGTGTGTTTTCTTATCTCTACCGTGCGGGATACGAATCATCGTACTGATTTGTCCCCCGATGAACCAGCGTGCAATATCCGAAAGACCATCCGAAGCTTTCCCATCACTGAATATATTTTTATTTTCTTTATCAAGAAGCGAGAGGTGAAAATGCCCACCGCTACCGCTCAACTGCTCATCGGTTTTGCTCATGAACGTAGCGTGCCAGCCCTTTTGGCTCAAAATCTCCTTAATGCTTGTTCGATAAAAATTACGTGACCTATTCATACTTCAGAACATATTGTAATGGTAAAAAAACCGCCTGCAATACGATATAAATAATCCCCAATCCTTCAAAATGAACATATTTCCTTCTGTATAGAACGGGTATTTTTCTTTAAAATTAAATGATTTGTAGTTTAAGTTACAGTTTTATCTACCTCTCATTATTATACTGAACGTGTAAGTTCAAACGATAAGAGGAGGAATATAGATATGGATTGGAATATCGAAAAATTAAATCAGGCAGTAAAGCAATTTCAAGAAAAATCATCTGTTGATGCAGAATTTCGTAAGCTAGCGTTGGAGAATTCCTCAAGTGCCGTTAAGCAATTAACAGGCTTAGAAATACCAGAAGGCTTCAAGCTACAGGTCGTTGACAATGCCGGGGCACATTTAACAGTTGTTCTTCCAGACTAAAAAGCTGACGAATATGAATCAACCATGAAATATCCGTATCGCTTTGCTGTTACTAAACCACTGGCATGTTTTCACAATGACAAGCTTCCAGCCAACTGTATCATCTTCAAACAAAAAAGCCGCCTATTGGCGACATATCTATATACATCTAATTTGATAAATTGACAAATTCTCGTGGTGAGAGATAAGAAAAGAAGGAAGGGCGGTGGGCAGGAGCGGGCGGAAAAAGACACATTTGCCTTTCTTCTGCCGGAGCGCAGGGCACATCCACCCTCTTCTTTTTCTGAATCGTCTCCTTCCAACCACGCTACAGTGTCAAAATATCAAGTGTGATTTATATAACGACTAACCTAATATACTGCCAGCTTTTATCCGGTTACTTATCTCACAAATGTAATATAGTCAGTATTAACTGGTTCAACCCCATTTGCTCGAAGCCGCGAGTTAATTTGTCCTCTATGATACTGACCATGAAGTGCCACATGAGTGAGAATATCTTCTATAGAAGTCTTAAACTCTTTACCTTTGCTATTTCTATAGGATACTAAATTATCTAAATCAGCGCTGGCTAAATTAGCGAAAAATGCTATGAAATCATCTTGATTTTTTCTCACCAGCTCTGCACAGACCGATAGATTAGCCTCTGACCAGATGGGCAGTTGCGAACTGTCCATTCCACGTAATCTCGTTATCCACACTTGTTCTGTATAAAGTATATGGGAAAATAAATCGATTATCTGTTGGTTTCCGTTTTTATTATTATGTAATTTTTCAAGAATACGATGATTAGCCCAATTTAAATGTTCATACATCTTTTGGATCGTTCTCAATGGATACCGCCCCCCTATATAAATAAATTTACTTAGCTTATTTCTATAAAAAAGAGGCGTACCCTTCTTTTCGTTTTATTAAAGTAATTCACCTCGATCTACCCGGAACCATAAGTGCGTAAATTTGTTCTTAGTTGGGCAAAATATGTTCTGGGACTGCGCTAGTCAAGCAGCGCTTCCCTATCACAAAACGAGGGAGTGAGCTGGATGGCTGAAAACAACGATCGTAATCGGAACGATGCTAATGGCCGCAACGTGACCAACGCGGCTGATGGTGACATTGGTGAAGCTGTAGGAACCGCGGGCGGTGGTGTTGCGGGTGCTGCTGTAGGCTCCATTTTTGGGCCGCTTGGCACCGTTGCAGGTGCCGTCGTTGGCGGTGCATTGGGCAACCAGGTAGGTGAGGGTGCCGAGGATGCCAACAACGACGCAGAAAACGCGCGTGGTGCTGGTGGTAATGGCGACGCCACAAACCGGAACGAATAGAATAAACAGCGCTAGTACCATTTACTGGTGAGGGAAAGCAGGGGCAACCCTGCACCCTCGCTTACTTGTTAGGTCAGAAACTTCACCAACAACAGTTGTATCTTCCCCTGGCTCAGCTTGCCTTTTCTTAGACATAAAAAAAGGAGTTGTTCGTTTGCAAATAAAGGAATGAAGTTTATTTAACTTCTTTATTTATTTTGGATTTTAACGTCATCTTTGTTTGCTACCGTAATAGTTACTCTCTTGTAAGATTATACATAAAAAAGTCTCACTCTGACATTAGTCCTTCTTTGAACAATAAGATAATATGTTCGGTTTTTATTCCGTTCTAACAACCTAAATGCCGGCTGTGGCGAAGCTCCTGCCCAAAAAGGCACGGGGCAAGAACAGCAACCAGCAGCAGCTCAACCTGCTGAACAATCAGCACCCGCATCAACACCAACACAAGCGCCAACTTCTGAACCAGCTCCTTATTAAAGTTCAATACCTGGCACATCCGCCGGGTATTTTTTAACTCACTCTCTTTTTTATTTACCGGCAGCATTACCAGCACATTCTCAACAGAGAAATATCGCGTTGCTCTCCGTTTAAAGCTTTATGCTCAAATCCTTCTGTCCTTCATCGACACCAAACGTATCTTTTTCTGGCTTAGCTCTCTGTTTCGATTCGAATAAATACCTCCAACCATTCGTCCTGAGATTCTCCAGTCACAGATGAAAGTGTTTTTTTATTTTGTTAACAAGCCTTTCTTTAAAGTACCAACATTAAAGCTGGCGCATTTGTACAAACTGAACACGGGGTTCCATTACATTTTCTTTTTGCTAAGAAATATATTTTGGTAAATCTCCATTTTTTTGATACACCTATCCCTTACATAATTTATGGAAATCGCCTTAGGTTAAACATAACAAGACGTTAAGAGAAATTCACTTTTATGTAGAGAGGTTATCCTTTATGTTTTCATTGTTTCGTCTTTTTCCAAAAACACTTGGAGCACTGATGATTTTCATCTTAATCTGTATATCTGTAGCTTCAATGCCTGTTTTAGCGACCACAAAAGTAAACCAATCAAATACTACCGTTCAACTTCGTATCAATATATGGCACAAAAAAATTGAACTAATAAAAGAAGGGCAAGTTTTGAAAACCTTCAAAGTTGCCCCCGGTGCTATTGACACACCATCTCCTGTAGGCATCTATCGCATTGTCTCTAAGGAACAGGGCTGGGGGAAAGGTTTCGGCAGTTGTTGGCTAGGATTAAATGTTCCATGGGGCCAATACGGTATCCATGGAACAAATAAACCTGAACTCATCGGTAAATACGTTAGTCATGGCTGTTTTCGTATGAGAAACAGGGACATCGAAGAGCTTTATGAATTAGTCCCTGTAGGAACAGAGGTCATTATTGAAGGACCGATTACTGGACATAAAGATGTAACTTATAGGGTGTTGGTACGCGGATCACGGGGAACACTTGTGCAATTGGTACAAAATCGGCTACAAGCGGCCGGGTTATATAATGGCACTTGTAACGGAGTATTTAATCGAAATACCGAGTTGGCTGTTATAAAGTATCAAAAACAAAATCAACTCCCTGTTACAAAGCAAATTCATTATAAGGATTTGCTGCATATGGGAATCATCGAATGAGAAGCCTATAAAAGAACCTCAGACTTCAAGATTTTCCTGAGTCACAATACTCTTTTGGCAAATTTCTTCCGCTGCAAAAAGGGACTGCCCCTTTTGCAGCCCCTAAATTACCTTTACATCAAATTATTAAGTAAAGAATTTTTTTCTTAATGACATACTGTTGCCTACTACTCCAATATTGGTACAAAAAGCTGTATTCGGAAGGCTTTAACCCGCTTGCTCGTTGCCCACATTGCTACATAGAAACAGAAAGCAGCTTGTCCCATGTAGCGCCAAGCAAACAAACGTCATAGTATGTTAGTAGGGGAAAGAAAATTCCCCTTGTACTCGACTTTTTCTATAATTACAGCGGGCTAATGCCTGCTGTTTTTTATATCTATATGCACTACTGTGCAATGCCGTTCAATATATTTAAAAATTTTGAGTCGCTACATAGTAAAGGCTCCTTTATACCAGGTGATGATACATTTGTACTTGTTCATTATCAAGGGTGTTGATTATCCAGTACGATCCAGAGTGGATAGCCACCACACCGTGCCCAAAACGGGCGTCGGTTCGTCTCCCGCACGGGCCACGTATTTAGTGAATTATTCACTTGAAGGAGATCCACTAGCATTTGGTGGTGCACCAGAAGTTATAGCTGCGGAATTGCAGTTAAATGGCTCCAATGTTCTTGAAAGTTATATATTCGCAGCAACTCAACCTGCTCCGTCGTTAATCGAACCAAGAATAATAGGGACGATTCCTGTCACTGTTCCTGGCATATCTGCAACACTACGCTTAATTAACAGGACCCCGGGAGGAGGTCTCGGACATCTCGCTGCTACAACTGCTTTTACTACAGGTAAAAATGCCATTACTGCCAGTATAACAGTTGTGAGATTGACACCATAGAAGTGACATTGAACAAATTATTGTACTTAAAAAAGGCATTCTCACAAAGAGAATGCCTTTTTTAAGTAGAGAAACCCCATTTTTGAAAATGGGGTTTCTCTACACTCTGAACACCACGATAGGTGCTTGGTTTTAAAGGAAAATCAAGTAAGCTTTAAGCATTTAAAATACTTTTTATTCCTTCAATGGTTAATTTGTTGTTCTTGCTATTTTCAAACCTCTCACCACAAGAATTGGTCGATGTATCAAATCAGATGTATATAAATCATCATATATTATTGTAAGTGTCGCTAAAAGATTTCGCCATTTATCAAAAAGGGATTCGTTTTGAATTCATTACGTAATCATGTTTGGCTGCCCAATCTACGAGGCCATTCCAGAAATCTTCACATGCTGAAACTATTTTCGACGGTTCTACTAAGTCTCCAGACATAACAAGCTTAACTACATTGTCAAATCCTACTGGACGATTCGGCAGTTCCAATGACTCGGGTAGAACCATTGAGCCCGTCGAAAAAAGTTTTTGATTATGCAACCCGATTAACATGGCACCGTATTCGGCAAACTGCATAGCCAAGTAGGGCAAGTAGGTGTGAGGGCCGTTTAGATTTACATTTCTAAGCTTTCCAATAAATTCGTACATTTCACCTACAAGAACTTCGTTGATCGCATGCCTGAAATCTTCCTTTGTTGGTGATTCAGCCGCTTTCTTTAGTGTTGAAAAAAAGCCTTTAGGATCATACAGACTAAGCTGGGAAAAGAAGGGCCCATGTGTCAACGGCCATTTTCCCTCAACAGTAGAGGCGGTTTTAAGAAGAACATCCGCGCTACAGACGTTCACTTCAGCTTTCCAGGGTCCTGCCGACCATTCATGACTAAATTCTACGGGTTCACTTGATTCACCACCTAGTACGCAAAACATCTCAATGTCTGAGAAAGGACCGTCTGTACCTCTGGAAACAGAGCCGTAGACCCCTATGGCTAGGATTTTTTCCCCGTAAACCTCATGTAACCTCGCAGCAATTTCTTGGCATGTTTGAAGTCTTTCACTTCGAGAAATTTTTACAGGTCCATTCATGTTCATTAGCGTGCATCTCCCTTGGTATTTTTTTGGGTGAGTTGACACTAACACATGGATGGAGGACCTCGGGCTTAACGGGGGATTTTTTTTCGATGCATTAGAACTCCTCCTATGAGTTTCCTTATGGAAATTGTACCCAATCATGTTTGTTTTGGCAAGAAGAGGAAGCATATCTACAAAAACTTGCCATTCCATTCGGCACGTGTTACTTTATATCCTTTTTTCATAAGGTCAACAGCTAACCCCATACCGAACTGTGCTTTCAGCCCAATCAGTTTTTCTACATTTCCTCAAGTCTTTGTTCTATTCTTTCCAGGTGCCTTAATAGAGTTCCTCATCGTTTGACCAGACGTATTCACTTTTGGATGAAAATTTGTTGTATATAACCTAAGATGTATGCCGTTTCACATGTTGTCCCCTATAAATATATTGACTATATACAAATAGAAAGGGGAAATATGAAGTGAGTATAAGTCCACTTTGTATGCGTTTTGCTCAAATCTTCGGTGGCCAAGCTCAGGTAATCAATGGGGTATGCACTGCTACAAAATCAAGGACCAACATCAATGTTAGAATATTAGGAAGGAACTCTAGGTCATTTCTGACAATTCCTGCTGCAATTTCCTTCGAAAGTGTTGGTAGAGACGGCCGGGCCTTATGCCTTGGAGAAACAGTTATCCTTACAAGAGAAATTAATCCATTTATCTCTAGACTTCGTGAGGCAGGCATTAAAGTGACCGCTCTTCATAATCACTGGTTGTTCACTAACCCAAATATCTGGTACATTCACTTTGAAGCCATTCAGCGGCCGCTTGTTTTTGCAAGAAATGTCCGGAATGCTTCTAGGGTGCTTACGAATAGGCCTGTCGGTCCGTTCACCCTCAAGAAAAAGACCAGATAAAGTAAGAAGACTAGAGAAGAAGGAAGGACGGTGGGTAGGAACGGTCGGAAAAAGACACGTTTGCCTTTCTTCTACTGGATCACAGGGCGCATCCAACCTCTTCTTTTTTCCGAATCTCCCCCTTCCAACCACGCTACCCTGTCAAACTATCAAGTGTAATTTATATAGTTACCTTACGGGCCTTGAAAAGGCTATATTTGGTGAGTTAAGTGCAGTAGAGCTTTACCGAAAAATTTACTTTACCATCCCCTATACAGTGTTTAAAAACATGGTATTTGAGATTTTGACAGACGAACTTAAGCATGCCAGTAAATATAATTTTCTATATGCTAAAAATAAATAGACTGATATCGTTCCTTTGATCCAATCAAGGGGACGTTTTTTTGTCTTACCTACCAAGTCTCCCTGGCAGGCAACTTGAAACTCTTCTTTACCGTCCACTTCGGCATGTCGCAGACCAGCGAAACCACCACCGCTATTCCAACTCCAAGAAAAGCCAGCGAGGAGCTTTCAGCCCTATGCAACCATCCTCTTCTTTATGGTTAAACAAATGGAACTACCAAGCAGAGTTAAAAAAATTGCTGAAGTGCTTGCTCAAACGTTTAGCACAACTTATCTTTTTGCGTATCGACGTTAGGAGCAAATTAAAAGGCGTATCTTTTGGGGAATATTCGATGAAAGAATCAAAGACGATTTAGAAGCAAAAGAACAAGTTTTCATAAATAATATAAGAGGAAAAAGAGATTTTTTATCGATAATATAGGATCATTTTATGCTCAGCATGGTACCCCGAAAGAGATTATCGAAAAAATATACATAAAAAAGAATTCACCATGTAGACAATATGGGGTATTTTATCTTAGCCTATGACTATTGGTACTATTTATGAAATCATTAGGTCTCTGTAGCTACAAAAAAGGGGAAACAGAACTTGTGTCGAAATTAACGTTTATGCTATGGATACGCAATCATACTATTCTAAAACAAATTGCAATCATCATGATGTTTCTCTCTATCCTCCTTGGTCTGCGATGGTTCTGGTTTACGATTCTTGCTACGCCGGAGCATCCTGGTGCGGCTCGAGGTGTACTTGACATGCGCGGCTGGAACTTCGAGAATTCCCGCTCTATTCCATTGAACGGCGAATGGGAGTTTTACCCTGAGGCATTCATCTCACATGAAAGCACAATGCGCTCAGCTATTAATCAGCCACATTATGTTCAAGTTCCAGGAGATTGGCGCAGCGCCTTACCGAAAGAATCGGATTCATCGTTTGGCTACGGAACGTATCGACTGCGCATTCTGGTCGATCAGCCACTAAACCAGCCCTATACGTTCTGGATCCAACAAATTCAAGCTTCTTCTATTGTTGAAATTAATGGTGAGACGGCAGCGGTTTTCGGATTGCCTACAAAGCAAGCCAAAACATACAGGCCAAGTGCCGTCTCTTATACCGCATCCTATACGGCAGACAATGCGAAGGAAATCGAGCTGCTTGTGCGTGTAGCCAATTTCGATCAGCCGCTAAAAGGTGGTATTGTCAAGTCCATCCGCTTTGGCTCACAGGCTGCCATTGACACTGAACGCTGGTATTCCATCGGCTTTCAACTTGTGACCTTCATTATACTACTGCTGCATGGTTTATACGCTATCCTGTTGTATGTGTTCGGTCCACGGCAAAAGGCATTCCTTATGTTCTTTCTACTGCTTCTGTCTGCTGGCCTTTCTATTGTGTCTGATCACGATAACTTGCTATTACTTTGGTTGCCGTTGGATTATACCTGGGCTTTAAAAATCAAGGTACTCTCCTACATAGGGCTGTCCTTTTTTAGTCTGGCATTGGCTAGAAGCTTTTCTGAACATGTAACAGGCACCCGGTTGTTCTATTCGTACATTATTGTGTTGGGCCTCTACTCGGCATTTCTATTGATTGCACCGGCACCACTTATTTATTATTCAATTGCAGCCAAAGTGTTCTCTTTTCTTTATTTGTTCCCTTTGGCCTGGTTCGTCTATCTGATCGGTAACATGTTTATTAGAAATCAACCGGATTCTGTCTTTCTGCTATTAGGTGCTACAAGTATTGTATCTAGTGTTGTGTGGGGTGTGTTCAATTATAAGATAGAGGTGACCAGGGTCTACTATCCCATCGATATTATCGCGGCGATTATCGGCTTTTCGGCTTACGGTTTTAAACGGTATTTCCGCAATTCCGAGGAAAACGTCAAGCTTAACGAGCAGTTGAGAAAGGCTGACAAACTGAAGGACCAATTTCTCGCCAATACGTCACACGAACTGAGAACGCCGCTACATGCCATTATGAATATCGCTCAGACCGTTGCGGTGAAAGAGCAACAAGCAATGGATGGAAAAAGCTTCAAAGATATGGAGTTACTTATCACAATCAGCCGCCGGATGTCGCATATGCTTGATGATTTGCTCGACATCGTGCGGCTGCAGGACAATCTTATTATGCTTCAGAAGGAGCCCTTGCTCATTCAATCCGTCGCTTCTGGTGTCATCGGCATGCTCCAATTTATGACTAACGGCAAACCCGTTCAGCTGAAAATAGAGATTGCAGAATCCATGCCACCTGTTTTGGCAGATGAGAAAAGACTTGTACAAATTTTATTTAATTTACTGCATAACGCGCTTAAATACACCAATAAAGGAGTCATTACTGTATCCGCTGGGCTCCGGAATGGACATGCCGTCATCCATGTGTCCGACACCGGCTCCGGCATGGATGAAGAAACACTGACTCGCATATTTTTACCCTATGAGCAAGGGTCCCATGGAATAACCGATGGAAGAGGACTGGGTCTTGGTTTAAGCATATGTAAGCAGTTGGTAGAGCTGCATGACGGTGAACTGACAGTCCATTCCGAAC
>SNQY01000097.1_pt1 | contig 67822 bp, 62 predicted proteins | sample 2580551 | NCBI WGS metagenome assembly SNQY01 (sample SAMN10953785, study PRJNA522744) | food fermentation metagenome | isolation source: 144-hour incubation of native-enriched microbial consortia from nixtamalized... | place: Mexico | collected 2017-09-24 | reverse complement strand
TCTTCTCCTATGGCCTATGCCCGTCTAAATTATCTCGAACCTATCTGCTTCTCCACCAAATTTTCTTCTCCCGAGCTTGTCTGTTTCTCTGATGCATGATCAACTCTCAGCTACCTGATCAAACGGGATAATCGTGCAAAGCCTCCGGACAGGGAGTGTTGATCTGCCGTCCCTTCCCCCCATTTCCCTAACCTCAAGCTTTCGGGCGGCCTTCCGGGTTTCTTGCTACGATCGGTTTTCGACTTGACTGGCAAGCAAGGATTATTTAAGGTTGAGCCAGACACCTCTTCCGTCCGCCTATCTTAATTCTTTGAACACCTTCAGCTCAGGGACTCAAGCTGATTTTTGCTCTGCGAAAGTTGAGTTATAAATTCTATAATGTTCGCAAAAAAGCTTCTCACGGGCATACGCCCGGAGAAGCTTCTTTAATATTTTATGCGGTTAAACGGCGTTTCCGCTCACGGAAACTTTTGATGCATAAGGGCGGGTGGCCCTTATTACATCATGCCCATGCCGCCCATTCCGCCCATGTCCGGAGCGGCTGGTTTTTCCGGTTCCGGTTTGTCGGCGATCACCGCTTCGGTCGTCAGGAACAGACCGGCAACGGATGCTGCGTGCTGCAGCGCGGAACGAGTTACTTTGGCAGGGTCAACGATACCGGCTTCGATCATGTTCACCCATTCGCCGGTAGCGGCGTTGTAGCCGATACCCACTTTTTCTTTCTTCAGACGGTCCACAATTACGGAGCCTTCTTCGCCAGCATTTGCGGCAATCGTGCGAACCGGTTCTTCCAGAGCGCGAAGCACGATGTTCACGCCGGTTTTTTCGTCGCCTTCAGCTTGAACGGAAGCTACCGCACCATATACGTTCACGAGAGCCACGCCGCCGCCGGATACGATACCTTCTTCAACGGCTGCGCGCGTTGCGTTCAGGGCGTCTTCGATGCGCAGTTTGCGTTCTTTCAGCTCGGTTTCCGTAGCCGCGCCGACCTTAACAACCGCTACGCCGCCGGCCAGTTTAGCCAAACGTTCTTGCAGTTTTTCTTTGTCGAACTCGGAAGTCGTTTCTTCCAGTTGCGCGCGGATTTGGTTGACGCGAGCTTGGATGTCGGCTTTGTCGCCGCTGCCATCCACAATTGTCGTATTTTCTTTCGTAACGATAACTTGACGTGCGTTACCGAGTTGATCCACAGTCGTGCTCTTCAGGTCAAGGCCGAGTTTTTCGGTGATCACTTGACCGCCCGTCAGAGCGGCGATGTCTTGCAGCATCGCTTCGCGGCGATCGCCGAAACCAGGAGCTTTAACGGCTACCGCGTTGAACGTGCCGCGCAGCTTGTTCACGATCAGCATCGCTTGCGCTTCGCCTTCGATATCTTCAGCGATGATCAACAGCGGTCTGGATTGTTGCACGATCTTCTCCAGCAACGGCAGGATTTCTTGTGTGCTGCTGATCTTCTTGTCAGTGATCAGAATGTAAGGATTGTCGAGTACGGCTTCCATTTTGTCCGTATCGGTGATCATGTAAGGAGATACATAGCCGCGGTCGAATTGCATACCTTCCACCACTTCAAGTTCGGTGGCGAAACCGCGGGATTCTTCAACGGTAATCACGCCGTCTTTGCCCACTTTTTCCATCGCTTCGGCGATCAGTTCGCCAACTTCTTCATCAGCGGCGGAGATAGCGGCAACTTGCGCGATCGATTGTTTGCCTTCGATCGTTTTGGAGATGTTCTTCAATTCTTCAACAGCCGCGCGAACCGCTTTGTCGATCCCTTTGCGCAGGCCGATTGGGCTGGCGCCTGCCGTAACGTTTTTCAAGCCTTCGCGGATCAGCGCTTGCGCCAGAACCGTAGCGGTCGTCGTACCATCGCCGGCAACGTCGTTCGTTTTGGTAGCTACTTCTTTAACGAGCTGGGCGCCCATGTTTTCAAAAGCGTTTTCCAGTTCGATTTCTTTAGCGATCGTTACGCCGTCATTCGTGATCAGCGGGCTGCCGAATTTTTTCTCCAGCACCACGTTGCGGCCTTTCGGTCCAAGCGTTACTTTTACTGCGTTCGCCAAAGCGTCAACCCCACGAAGCATTGCGTGGCGGGCGTCTTCACTGAATCTGATCTCTTTTGCCATGATTAGATTACCTCCCTGAAAATGTTGGATGAAAATTCATTCGTATATTTCGGCTAAATTTCACCTAGCTGCTGTTCTTAGCCGATGATCGCGTGAATGTCGCTTTCTTTCATAATCAAATACTCTTTGCCTTCGTATTTCACTTCGGTTCCTGCGTATTTGGAGAACAGCACGCGGTCGCCTTCTTTAACTTCAAGCGGAACGCGCACCCCGTCCTTCAAAGTACCGCTGCCTACGGCGATTACTTTGCCTTCCTGCGGTTTTTCCTTGGCCGTATCCGGAAGCACGATGCCAAATGCCGTTGTCTCCTCTTGCTCGATCGGTTGTACCAGAACGCGTTCACCTAAAGGTTTGATCATGAAAAAACAGCCTCCTTTGAATATGTTGGTTTAAGGGTTTGTAAGGTCATATGTATTAGCACTCGATCTGCTCAAGTGCTAACAACCACTTTTATATTACTCAACTTGCGGACAGATTTCAAGTTCCTTTATGCAATTTTTTTCTATATTTTATGGGCGTGGAAACGCCCTTCCCATTGTATCCTATGGGTTGGTAAAATATTCCGTAGGCTCAGCTGCCTAGCCTTTGCAATATTCTCTAATATGATTTTCTCGGTGGAGTATTTTTAAGCTTGATTCCCTCCCCCTCAATGCTTAATCACCGTTCCCACCAAAATTCTGCCTCTGCCCCTTCCCCAACCTGCCGCAACACCAACCGCATGCACAAAAAAACACGCCCCATCTCAAAGGCGCGTTTCCTTATTTATATTTCTCCGCCCGCTCCGCATCCGCCGCCAGGATCCTGTTATGCACCCGCTGCGACAAGAGCACGCTCAGCTCATACAAAATAACAAGTGGAATCAGCACCATAAAGGCGGAGAATAAATCGGCGGGAGTGATCATCACCGAAATAACGACCAGCGCGAAATAAGCGACCCGGCGCATTTTCCGCAGCAGCTTCGGCGTTACGATTCTCAGCTGCGTCAAAAATAAAATAATAAGCGGCAGCTCGAACAACAGCGAAATCGGCAAAACGAGGTTCATCATGAATTTGAAATAGTCCGCCATGCCGTACGTTTCGACCAGGCCAAGCTGCTTGTTGAGCGCCCCCGTAAACGACATCGCCAACGGAAATACGACATAATAACCAAAGGCGAGCCCCACCAAAAAACAGATAAATACGAACGGAATGTATTTCACGGTCGCTCTGCGTTCTGCCGGCCTCAGCCCCGGACTGACAAACGCCCAGACCTGGTACAGTGTAAACGGGAGCGTAATCCCCAGCGACACCAGCATGGCGATTTTCATGTAGACGCCGACGCCGTCCCAAAACGAAAAGGCGTTCAATTCGATTTTCGCGCCGGAAATGGCGTTTGTCGTCAAATAATGATAAATCGGATCGACCACAAAAAAAGCGCCGACCAGCACGATGACAAAAACGATGCAGACCAGCATCAACCGCCGCCGCAGCTCCGACAGATGGTCGACGATGCTCTGCATCTCCTGCTCTTCAGCCATCAACCGTCCTCCTTTTCCCGCCTTGAGCTCATTCCGGCAGCCGGCGGTCCTCCGGTTTAGGGCTTTCGGCGCGGGCAGGGGGCGCTTCCGTCCGCTTTGCTTCCGGCACATCGTCCACAATGTCCCGCGTCGCCTCTTTGAACTCCCGGAACGTACGGCCTACGGCCCGTCCCAAATCCGGTAATTTATTCGGTCCAAACAGCAGCAAAGCCGCGATGACAATCAATAAAAATCCGCCTGCGCTCATCGCTATATTCTCCTTTCGCTACGTCCAAAATAGGCAGGGATATGACATGTTTTAACCACACGCCCACATCATACCATAACGAATGTCACAGTTACAGTCCATATATTTTACATTCAAGCAAAAAAACGACGGTAAAAGTGCGGTCGGTTACAGGCGGAATTGACCGGTTACCATTAGCAGCGCTTCCGGCAGCTGTTCCATAATGGCCGCCAGATTTTCATGCACACCTTTCGGCGTACCGGGCAGGTTGACGATCAGCGTGCGGCCGCGGATGCCGACAATCCCGCGGAACAGCATCGCCGCCGGATTTTTTTGCATCGCCGCGTAACGCATCGCTTCCGCCATGCCCGGAACCTCGCGCTCGATGACCCGTCTCGTCGCTTCGGGCGTAACGTCGCGGATCGCTAGTTCCGTCCCCCCGGTGGTGAATACCAAGTCCGCATGAAAATAATCGGTCATTTCAATCAAAGCCGCAATAATTTCATCCGGCTCATCGGGAACGATCCGGTATTCCACGATTTCGCCGCCCAACTCCTCTTCCACCAGCTCGCGGATAACCTGGGCGCTCGTATCTTCACGTTCGCCTCTGGCCCCTTTGTCGCTTGCTGTAAGGATCGCTGTTTTCCAAACCATGAAGTCACCCTCCTTATCCATTGTAGGAACTCCAAATTCAGTACGGTCATGCCGGGATCATCAATGCGAGTTCCGTGTGCTTAAATTTTCAAGTCCTCCCCAGCCTTCACGGCCGGACGTAATCCCCGCTTTTTCCGCCCGTTTTCGAGCGGAGCAGCGTCGGGCCGATCGCCATATCCTTCTGCAGCGCTTTGCACATGTCGTACACGGTCAGCGCCGCGGCGGAAACCGCTGTTAGCGCCTCCATTTCGACACCGGTTTTCCCTTCCGTTTTTACCGTCGCCGCCACATACAGCTCGTCCCGCCCGTTATCGGAAAACGCGATATCCACGCCCGTCAGCGGCAGAGGATGGCACATCGGAATCCATTCGGACGTCCGTTTCGCCCCTTGAATCCCGGCCACCTGGGCAACGGCGAGAACGTCCCCTTTGCCGATCCGGCCTTGTTTTATCGCCTCAAGCGTGGAGGGAAGCATCGAAATCTTCGTTTCGGCCACGGCGACGCGGACGGTCGGCGCCTTGCCGGAAATGTCCACCATACGGGCTCTTCCCTGCTCGTTAAAGTGAGTCATGCCTTGGCCCGATTCCGAGTTCATCAAGCTTATCACTACTTTCCTTCATATATATTGTTCCGGCAGCCGTAAACAGCAGGTCCAGCTTAAAATCATGCCGCTCCATCGGAACCTTGCCGGGAACGATCAGTTCCTCAAGCGCCAGCGCGGCCAGGACCACCCGGCCCGTTCCCCCGCTGCGCTCCGCCAAATCTCCGATCAGCCGGTCGTAATACCCCGCACCGAAGCCGATCCGTCCGCCGCCGCGATCAAAGGCCAGCCCCGGAACAAGGATAAGGTCGATCTCCGGATACCGGGCAGGCGGCCAAACCGGCGTTTCGTCCCCCGGTTCGGGAATGCCCCAGGTGCCGGGAAGCAAAGCTTCTTCCGCGCTGATTTCGTGCAGGGCAAGCGTGCGGTTCCCGCGAATTTTGGGGACGAGCATCCGATCGCTTTGCGCCAGGCAGCTTCGGATCAGCGGACGCGTGTCGGGTTCATCCCTGAAAGACACGTAACACATTACGTTAAGCCGGCCGCCGCGCTGCCCGCGAAGCGGTTTCAGCACGTCCCGCTCGGCCCGGGCGGCCGCGGCCGCCGACTGCTCCGCTCTCGCAGCTTCGGGAATGCTTGCCCGAACTTGGAGCATCCGCCGGCGCAGCTCTTGTTTCGCTTCCGCAAGCTCCATTCCTTATCCCCTTCCGTTCGCGGCAAAAGTGCGATTTCATCATTGATCATGGCAAAAAAAGTCGAGTTATCTCTATGAACTAGTTTATCATTGTTATATGAAAATGAAAACTAAACCGGAAAAGGCAACCCGGCCATACGTTCTCCCACAATGAGCGGTGCAATGAGCGGTGCAATTAACGTTCGTTTCATGTACACTAAATATACAATAATGTTCATATTCTAATGATAATGTTTTTGGAGGATAGAATCGGATATGCTGCTTCAAGCCACAAACATCACAAAATTATACGGAGTAACCGCCGTCCTGGAGGGAATCAACCTGCAGGTGCTGGAACGGGACCGCATCGGTCTCGTGGGCGTTAACGGCGCCGGCAAATCGACGTTTCTGCAAATTTTAGCCGGTGAAATATCCTATGACGGCGGTCAAATATTCAAAGCGAAGGAAACGACGATCGGCTACCTGGCGCAAAACAGCGGGCTGCAGTCGGACCGCACCATCTGGGAGGAAATGCTCGCCGTATTTGCCCCGTTGATCGAAACGGAGCGCGAGCTGCGGCGGATGGAGGAGCAGATTGCCGATCCGGAGCTGGCCCGGGACGAGAAAGCGCATCAGGATTTGCTCAACCGCTACGCGCTGAAATCGGACTGGTTCAAGGATCACGGCGGCTACGAGATCGAGACCCGCATCCGCAGCGTCCTGCACGGCATGGGCTTCGGCGATTTCCCGCCGGACACCGTCATCTCCACGTTAAGCGGCGGTCAACGGACCCGGCTGGCGCTGGCGCGCATTTTGCTCCAGGCGCCCGATTTGCTGATGCTTGACGAGCCCACTAACCATTTGGACATCGAAACGCTGACCTGGCTGGAGGATTATTTGCGGAATTATTCCGGGGCATTGCTGGTCGTTTCCCATGACCGTTATTTTTTGGACCGGCTGGTCACTTCCATCGTTGAAATCGAACGCCATCAATCGCGCAAATATACCGGCAACTACAGCCGGTTTATCGAACTCAAGGCGGCGGAATACGAGAGCCAAATGAAGCAATATGAAAAACAGCAGGACGAAATCGCCCGGATGGAAGCTTTCATTCAGCGGAACATCGTTAGAGCGTCAACGACCAAACGGGCCCAAAGCCGGCGCAAGATGCTGGAAAAGATGGACATCATCGGCCGCCCGCAGGGCGATCTGAAACGGGCCAGCTTCTCCTTTGAAGCCGAGGTTATGAGCGGCAAGGACGTGCTGCAGGCCGATCATCTTGCCTATTCGTTCGAAAACAAGCAAAAGCCGCTGTTTCAAAACGTCTCCTTCTCACTGCAGCGCGGCGAGACGGTCGCCCTGATCGGCCCCAACGGCATCGGCAAATCGACGCTGCTCAAAATGTTGACCGGGGATCTGAAACCTGCGAGCGGCAAAATCACCTGGGGCGCCAAGGTGAAAATCGGCTTTTACGATCAGGAGCAGACCAACTTGAATCCGGACAACACGGTGCTTGAAGAACTGTGGAGCGCCTTCCCCCATATGGAAGAGGCACGCATCCGCACCGTGCTCGGCAATTTCCTGTTCAGCGGCGAAGACGTGCTGAAGAAGGTGGCCGCGCTAAGCGGCGGTGAAAAAGCCCGGGTCGCCCTGGCCAAGCTGATGCTGCAAAAAGCGAACGTCCTGATTCTCGACGAGCCGACCAACCACTTGGATTTGTTTAGCAAGGAGGTTTTGGAGTCCGCTTTGCTCGAATATGACGGAACGCTGCTGTTCATATCCCACGACCGTTATTTCCTGAACAAAATCGCGGAGCGCATCGTGGAGCTTCATCCGAACGGAGCGGAGCATTTCCTGGGCAATTATGACGACTATTTGGCGAAAAAACAGGAACTTGCGGAGCTTGCCGCGGAAAAAGCCGGAGCCGGCGAGGTTAAACCGAAAGCGGCCAACCGGGCCGTTCCTGCGCCCGAACAGGCCTCCGATTCCCAGAAGACGGGAGCCGCTTCGTACGAGGCCGACAAACAGGCCAAACGCGAAGAACGCAACCGGCAGCGGAGGATGGAGCAGTTGGAGGAAACGATCGCTAAGCTGGAAGGCGACATCGCCGCCTTGGAGAGCGAACTTGCGCTGCCTGAGGTTTACCAGGATTACATGGCGGTTCAGGAACGCCAATCGGCCATCGAACGGCACAAGGAGCAGTTGTCTTCCGCTTATGAGGAATGGGAAACTTTAGCCGAAGCGTAAAATGGATTTTACGACACCTTCACAAAAATTTTTTATTTTACAAAACGAAAACAATAAAGCGAATTATGCACAAATTTATCCACATTATCCTGAATTATTTTCACATTAAAACGGCCCTAAGGGCCGTTTTTTTGCGGGCAAACTAGGTTTTTTCACAAAAACGCCTAATTATCCACCAACTTATTCACACTATCCACAGTTTTCAGAAAACAAACGCAGATTATTTTCGCAAACGTAATCATAAGCTGACAGGCAAGCTTTCATTATTTTTTCATAAATTTAGCCAACAATCTGTGGATAACCTTGTCCACATCTTGACAAAATCAGACTTTTTTCTTCCCCTTCCATTACCCCATTCCCAAATGCCGGTTTTCTTCGCAGGAGATCTCCCAGGTTCGAAGCTCATAGTTCTCGGCTCCCGATTTCACAAACGGATCGCGCTCGGCGATTTGCCGCGCCTGCTCGATTGTGTCCGCTTCGATGACGAGCATCCCACCTTTATAGTCGGTAAACGGACCGCACATGACCAAATGTCCCAGCCTGTCCAGTTCCCTTAAATGGGCCACATGTCCGCGGATCAGCCCCTCGTCAAGGCTTTTCCCGGGATTTAACGTAAGCAAAATGACATACTTTGTGAATTTCGATGCCTCGGTCTTCGTTTTCATGCTAATTCCTCCTGTCAAGTTACTGATTCTTTTTTCCCGCTTTTTCCGTTAAGCCGTTTCACCGCCCGCAACCCGCCTGCAAACCATCCGAAATGCCTATTGCCCTCCCGGTTTTAAACTCTTTATGATCGAATAGAGCAAAACTAGAAAAAGCTGTAAAAGATTGCCGAAAAGGAGAGAAATGAATGAAACTTGTCAAAGCCGCTTCACTGGCCGCACTGGGAGCCGGTCTTGCTTTTTGGGGAGGCTGCCAGGTGCTTGGCGCGACGCAAGACGCTTCATCCACGGCTCCAGCCTTTACGGAATCCAAGCTCCCGGGCGGAGGGCTCGCTTTGCCTCTAAACGAGCGGATTCATTTGTCGACAGACCAAAAGTGGGTTGCGGAGGAAGGCCATCTGTCCGATTTGATCCGGCTGCAATGGACGGCGGAGCGGGCCAAACCGGCCATCGCTTGGGCCAATGAAGAAGGGAAGGACAAGACCGCCATCATCTCGCACGACAAGGCCAACAACCCGGAGCAGCACGATCATAAGCATATATCGATCGAAACGACGATGTCCCCTGACGGGGAGTATAAGGACCAGCTGTTCACCCGTTTTGAAATTCCTTATGATACCGATGTCGCGGAGATTCGCACCCATTCTTCGAACTTCAACGTAATGGACGGGATTTTACGGGTTGCCGGGGAAGGAAACCGGGTTCTGGAATTTGCCAAAAACGGGAAGGATAACGCCACGACGCCGCTTTGGAGCATTCGGGCCAATAGCGCGGAGCAAAAAGGGAACAACTCCGGAGCCGACTTGAACATCGTCCGCTATTCCGATCAGGGAGAGGCCGTCGACAGCGCTCTGACGATCAAACGCGACGACGCCCATGTCGGGATCGGAACCAATGACCCGCAAGCGGCGCTCGACGTAAACGGAGACAGCATCCGGGTCCAGCAATCCCGGACTCCCGCCTCCGCCAATGCGCCGGGCAACCCGGGGGAAATCGCCTGGGACGAAAATTATGTCTACGTTTGCGTTGCCAAAGATACGTGGAAACGCTCCGCCTTATCTAGCTGGTAATGCCGGAAATGCCGGTAAAATAGCGGTGCGGGCAGCGGCAGCTTTACGGTATATGCCCTGCCTTAGCCCGCTCCATTTCCTTGCTTGCCGTCTCCTCGCTTGTATTCTCCTTCTTGTATTCTCCTCGCTTGTATTCTCCTCGTTTGCCGTTTCCCCCGCCAGGGACATGATTTGGATCGCCAGACCAAGTCCCAGTAAACCATACAAGGCAACAAGCGGATAATCACCGACAGGCCTGTTTGCAATCCTCGCCAACTTAAGCCCCCTTTTTCGCCCATATGTGTAAAAAAAAAGAAGAGTTGTCGCCGAACCCTTCTACGCTGTGCGTGTACATTAACACAGAGGACCTATTTGCGCAGTGACTTTTGTTACTTCGAGTTGCCCAAATACCCTGAAACCCGATACAATAAACGAAGACAGTTGCAGATCAAAATGGATTAAAAATAACGGGTATCGGAAAGCAGGTGCCGCCACGACATGACCGGCAAAGCAGTAAATCATATTACAGAGCTGATCGGAAACACCCCGGCCGTTAAACTGGGGCGGTTGGCAGGAGAGCAGGATGCCGAGGTTTTTGTGAAGCTTGAATATTTCAATCCAAGCCGGAGCGTCAAAGACCGCGCCGCCTTCCATATGATCGCGGCTGCGGAACGGGCCGGCCTGCTGAAGCCAGGGGCCGCGATCATCGAGCCGACCAGCGGCAACACCGGCATCGGCCTGGCGATGAATGCGGCGGCCAAAGGCTATAAAGCGATTTTGGTCATGCCGGATAACATGACCAAGGAGCGGATCGCCATCCTTAAAGCCTATGGCGCCGAAGTCGTGCTGACGCCGGCCGCGAAGCGGATGCCCGGGGCAATCGAAAAAGCCCGGGAGCTTCACGCTCAAATCCCGGGCAGCTTTATGCCGCAGCAGTTTCAAAACAAGGCCAACCCCGAAATCCACCGGCTGACGACCGGTCCGGAAATCGTACAACAAATGGAAGGACGATTGGACCTATTTATCGCCACCGCGGGAACCGGCGGCACAATTACGGGGACCGGGGAATATTTGCGCGAGCGTATTCCCGGCATCTCCATCGTCGTCGCCGAACCCAAGGGCTCGCCCGTGCTGTCCGGAGGGCAGCCGGGGCCGCATAAACTGGTTGGAACAAGCCCAGGCTTCATCCCGGCGATCCTGAACACCGAAGTATATGACGAAATCGTCCAGGTTAGCGATGAAGCTGCGCTGGACACCGTCCGGCGCCTGGCGGCCCTGGAAGGCATCCTCGTCGGACCCTCCAGCGGCGCTTCGGTGTGGACGGCGCTGCAGTTTGCCAAAAAGCTTGGAGCCGGCAAACGCATATTGTGCATCGCTCCCGATAACGGCGAACGTTATCTGAGCATGGACGTTTTCCATTAATGCCGCGCCGGACCAGGCATATACATTTTTAATGAAAAGAGGCGCTACTCATGAGCGAAATCATTGACGGCATTTCCCATATCAACTCGGATGAACTGAAGAACCTGCTGCAAAACCCGGATGACCAAACGATCATTATCGATGTCCGGGAACCTTTCGAATACGAAACCGGCCACATTCCCGGTGTTCCGCTGATCCCGATGGGCGAAATCCCGCACCGGCTGGAGGAATTCGATCCGGGCAAGGAGTACGTGTTTATCTGCCGCAGCGGCAGCCGCAGTTTTGAGGTAGCACGCTTCTTCCGGCATAACGGTTTTGAACGGGTTCACAACTACAGGGGAGGCATGCTGAATTGGGATGGCGATGTGGAAGCGGGGCTCCCGGCCGAATGATCGCACCGGCAGCCAAACCATTTTAGCTTATCCTTCCAGCTCCGTTCTATGGCTTGCAAGCCATTCGACGGCATAGTCGACCAAATCGCGCTGGGGCATGAGCATCGCCTCGGCCCCGGCGATCTTTCCTTTTTTCACCAACCCCGTATCCTGCGCAAAATCCGCCCCCAGCTGTTCAAAATCGTCGGCATCGTAGGCGACGTCCGGGAACTCGACCCAACGTCTTACGCCGTTAACATTCATCGGGGCCTTGTTGATGAGCTTCGTTTTGCCCGGATAATCGGACCGGCATTCCGCCAAATGGATGGAGGTGTTGTTGCCGTGCCCGACGCCCAGCAGCAGCACGTCTCCGCGCAGATCATAAATCCGGGCCAGCGGCGACTCGTTTCCAAGCCCGTACGCCAGGGAATGCGCCGTGACGATGCGATCCGCGCGAGCGCCCCGGGCGGCAAAGGAATAAAGCGGGTGCCCGCTGCGCAGGGTTCCCTCCTGCTTGCGGAACGTTTCCGGAATGACGCCCATCTTGAGCGGAAGCGTTAGCGACGGATCGTACGCGGGCATTTGCTCGCGGATCGCCTCCCACCACGCCTCAGGCACCGGCGGATTCCCCCAGCCGGACGGGTCGGTCAAATCGCCGCTATGGGTCGGCATCACGATCGTGCCCGTTTCCCCCACCGCGGCTTCCAAGGCAAGCACGACGGCGGCAGGCCCTCCGCACACCCATTCCCCTAACGATTTAAAAGAGGAATGTACGAGCAGCGTCGCTCCCTCCCGAACGCCAAGGTTAACCATATCCGCCCGCAGCGTTTCCACCGTAATTAACTTGCCGTTGATCTCTTCCATGTTTCGTTTCTCCTTCTCCTTTTTGGTTGCTCGCTACTTCCGGCTGCTGCGCATCCCGTCAAGCAGCTTGACCCGGCCGTCCTGCGCTTCGCAGAACTCGCGGTATTCGCGGGAATCCACGCCGTATAAGGCGATCTTTCCGTGTTCATCGTAATGCACGCCCCATCCGTACTTTTTCGGAAGGGCCGAAGCCCGCATGCAGGCGTGCGGTTTGCTGAACAATTCGTCCCAAATCTCCTGTCTGCGCTCGCGGAGTTCTTCCTCGGAAATGCCCTTATGGCGGATATGCACCTCGAAAATCAGTTCCTCATGATTGTATCGGTAAGGCGCCTGCGACAGCAGCTCGTACTGGATCATATGAATCGGTTTTCCCTTCTTGCCCGCCTCCGGAACAACGGCCCTATCCGCCGGGCAATCGGGAGAAACCCTAAACGCGTTCTTGTAGCTCACATAACCCGACTCCTTCCATTGGGGGTTTCGGCGGCATTCTTGCCCCCGCTTCCGTGCTCCAGCAGCGGCTCATACATCATCAACGCATGGTTTTCCGTGACGTACTCGTCCCGTATTATTTCACCCGCAAGGTTGTAGGTGCGCCGGAACAGCAAATTATGCCGGATGTAACCTCCCCAATATTCCTGGGAAATCCGGTGATCCTTTTCATAAACCTCATAGCGATAGTGCGGTTCCTTCATGGATCTGACTTCTCCGGCCAAATGCCGCTCCGTTAAATAAACGTGGAGCTGCAGCGGTTCCGGACCGGGGTTATACAGCTTTAAATCAAGGTAGTTGTAGGAGCAGGTGGCTCCGCTTCCAAAGGGCTGGGTTCTTCCCGAATCGGGAAATACGTCATAGCTGTGGCGGTGGCGCTCCGTTATTTCAAGCGGTGAATGCAACGCCATCCAATAAAGCAAATTGGCTAGTTGACATAAACCGCCTCCTATTCCCTGCTTGAATTTCCCGTAGTGCAATACCATGCCGTTTACGTACCCTTTTTTCCGCGTCGGTTTGCCTATCGTTCTCCAAAACGAAAAGGTCTCCCCCGGCCGGATGATCAGCCAGTCAATGTTCTTCACCGCCAGCTTGAGGTTAATGATTTTGTTGTATTGCAGCTGCATATCGACATCCTTGAGCTGCCTAAGCAAAACCGTTTGATGTTGAAAAATCCGGTGGGGAAAAAGTTCGGTTATCCGCTGTTTGGCCAGCTTATCCGGACCAAACCACCAATTCAGGTAACGCTGAGTCCGATAGAAACAAGTTCCTAACCAAATTCGAAATTTTGACCTTTTAACCGGTTTCACCATGTTCCTCCCATCCCGGCACCCCGGCGGAATGTCCGCTCGCATTTCCATCATTATACACCAGCCGGATGAGCACATTCACTTGCCTTCGACAAAATCCTGCTTGAATGGTGAAAAAAAGAGCAATTTTTTTGACAATGGAGGGATTTGGAACATTTTGCCGAAATAATTGTAGGGGCAAGTAGAAATAATGACTTTTGTCCTACTAGATATATCGGCGCTAGAATGACAGGAGGATGACATGAGGGGAAGATTCAAGAAAAAGTTAAACCGGCGATATACCATGCTGGTCGTACCCGAAGGTACAAATCCCGTATTTCGCTTTAAATTTCATTTTACTCATATGTTAGCCGTTCTGATCGCCGCAGCCGTGCTGCTTGGCTCAGTGTTGGCCTTATTTGCCGTCAATCGCAGCCACACAAGCCGCATCGGTTCGCTGGAGGCGGAGCTTTCCGATTCGTCGAACCTATTCGTCGACAGAGAGAAGGAGATTGACCGGCTATTGTCGGAGCTGATGGAGCTTTCCGAAAAATCCAAAACGATCGAAGCGAAAATGAGTGAATTGGAACAGCTGGAGGCCGAACTGAAGTCGATCACCAAAGACGGCATCACCCAGAGAACCAACGCCAATTCCGCCTCTTTATCCAAAAATACCGCTACGGAAGCTTTGGCGGCGGGAGGCGTTGGCGGCGACGCGGTTCCTATAATGGAACAGGACATCGCCTCCCTCGTGGAGGAAACGAAAAAAAGCATCACCAGCTCGTTAAACGAACTGCCGAAATTGCAGCAGCGGCTGGAACTGGCCAAATCATCGCTGCAGCAGTATAAAAAAATGATGCTCATTTTCCCGACTTTTTGGCCTACGGAATCGGTCCGGATTACGTCCAGATACGGTGAACGGGACAACCCTTTTGACGGCAGGGGGCATGAGCTGCACAAAGGTCTCGATATCGGCGGCGGGGTCGGGGATCCGGTATATGCCGCCGCGGACGGCACAGTGACGGATGCGGGACACAACAGCGCGCGGGGCAATTACATAACGGTTTCCCATCCTTCGGGACTCAGCACCATCTATATGCATCTAAGCAAAATCGAAGCGGAAAAAGGAGATTCCGTCAAACAAGGCGAGAAAATCGCGGAAATGGGTTCGACCGGCAGAAGCACGGGGCCCCATTTGCATTTTCAAGTAGAGAAGAACGGAGCTACGGTTGATCCCGAGCTGTATTTAAGAAAACTCGGAGAGGAAGATCAAAATGAAACTAAGAGGCAATAGGCAGCAACCCGAGAGGCTCGACCCGAACACGACCGACACGTTGATTGGCGAAGGCAGCGTTTTTGAAGGAAAAATCAAATCGGAGGCCGGCGTGCGCATCGAGGGGCAAATTACCGGAGACATCGAGTGCGAAGGGGACGTTACGATCGGGGAAAAGGGACTGGTTCACTCCAACATTCTGGCCAGAAACATCATTATCGCCGGGGAAGTCCACGGCAATGTACAGGCCAAAAACAAGCTGTCGATCACGTCCAAAGGAAAGCTTTACGGAAATATCGTAACCGCGGCGCTTTCCGTTGAAGAGGGCAGTATTTTTGAAGGAACGAGCAAAATGAGCGGCGGCGACTCCGCTGCTTCGGCAGCGGTCCTAAGCCCCGGCATCAAAGAAACCGCGGCCGCGGCCGAAGCGGCGAATGCGGGGAAAAACGGCTAGGATTCATTGCCGAACGGCACCACGCAAAAACAGCTGTACCATAGAATATCCGGCAACGGTCTATGGCACAGCTGTTTTTTATATTGAGTTAGTTATCCGTTTGAACGGACCAGCCCTCCAGCGACAAGGAAGGCTCGGCCTTCAGCCCCAGGCTGGAAAATTCCCCGCTTCTCCATTTCAGGTAAGCGGCGGCGCCGATCATGGCCGCGTTGTCCGTGCAATAAGCCAGCGGCGGAATAATCAGGGATATCCCTTCGCCGGCGCAGCGCTCGGTTAGCGCGGAACGAAGGCCGCGATTCGCGGCGACTCCGCCGCAAAGCAAGAGCTGGCGCGAACCGGTCGCCCGTACCGCGCGTACTGCCTTCTCCACCAGCACTTCGATCACCGACTCCTGGAACCCGCGGGCAATGGCCGGTTGATAGCCGTCTTCCCCGCGCATCCGGTGCTGGTTCACCGCGTTCAGCACGGCGGATTTCAATCCGCTCAGGCTGAAATCGTAGGAATCCGGCTCCAGCCACGCCCGCGGGAGCTCCTCGGCCTCCTCCGCTTCGCCGGCAAGCTTGTCCACATAGGGTCCGCCCGGATACGGAAAACCGAGCGCCCGGGCCACTTTGTCGTACGCTTCCCCTACGGCGTCATCGCGGGTATGGCCCAGCAGCTTAAAGCTGCCTTCGCGTTCCATCAGCACCAGTTCGGTATGTCCGCCGGAAACGACGAGCGCCATGGAAGGATACAAAATGTCCTCCATCAGGCGGTTGGCGTAGATATGCCCGGCGATATGATGTACGCCGATCAGCGGTTTATCGAGGGCGAAAGCGAGGCTCTTGGCCGCCATAATCCCGACGAGCAGCGCGCCCACAAGCCCCGGCCCCTCCGTAACGGCAATCGCGGACAGCGACTCCGGCGGGATACCCGCCTCCCGAACCGCTTCTTCCAGGATGCGCGTAATGCTCTCCACGTGCTTGCGCGAGGCCACCTCCGGCACCACGCCGCCGAAGGCGCGGTGCGTTTCGATCTGGCTGGCGATCAAATTGGAGAGGACCTCGGTCCCGTTTTTGACGACGGCGGCGGAGGTTTCGTCGCAGCTCGTTTCCACCGCCAAAATATAACAATCCTGTTCCTGCATCAATACCATCCGCTTCCTTCCGTGTTCCCTGCCCGGTGCGGCCGCTTCGGCAGCTCGCACCACATAATGAGCGCATCCTCATGATTATCGGAATAATACCCTCTTCTTACTCCTGCGGGGGAAAAGCCCATTTTGCCGTAGAGCGAACGCGCTACCTCGTTGGAAACGCGAACCTCCAGCGTCATCCGGACCATGCCGAGCTCGGCCGCCCATTTCATCATGCGGCGAAGCAGCTTTTCCCCCAAATGCAACCCGCGGTATGCGGTTCTCACCGCAATATTCGTCACATGCGCTTCATCCACGATCGTCCACATGCCGGCATAGCCGATCGGCTGGCCGTTATATTCCATCACCAAATAGCGGGCAAAATGATTATGAGTCAATTCGTTGCGAAACGCCTCTTCGCTCCAGGGCAACGTAAACGATTCATGCTCGATGACCATAATATCCGGGATGTCCTCCAGCTTCATGGTGCGGAAGCCGATGTTTTCGGGGTTGAAATTCTCCGCTTTCCTTGAGATCATATCGGCTTCCCCCTTCACCCGTTGCGCAGCCGCTTGGCTTCCGCTTCGGCCAACTGGGTATAGTTCGGCTCAAGCGAATGAACCTCGTCGGCCGGAAACGTCCGTTGCCGCTTCACGCCGGCCATTCCCATGAAGATACCTTCCAGTTCGTAAGGGACCGGATGGACCGGCGCCAACGCGGCGGAACGTAGCTGGCCAATGGCCGCTTCGTGCTTCCCGGTTTCGCCCACAAACCAAACCGCGGCCGGGCGCTCCTGCGGCTCCAGCGCGGTAAGGCGCTGCAACAGCTCGCCGGCCCAGCCGTCCATTAGCCGGATGGCGTCGGGCGCAAGCCGCTGCGGCCAGCCGCCGGACGCCGGCGCGGCAAACAGCGCCGTATAGGCCTGGCCGCGCCGCGCGTCCACCAGCGGCACGATCCAGTGGCCGCCGGCGTAGCGGCGGTCCTCGGCGGCCGGCACGGCCCGGCCGGCTTCAACCGGGGCAGCGGCCCAAGCGCCCAGCTTGGCCGCGTCCTGCCCGCTGGCGCCGGCCCAGCCGCCCAGCGCCAGCGCCTCCAGGCTCGAGACGCCATATACCGGCAGCCGCAGCGCCCAGGCCAAAGTTTTGGCCGTCGTGACGGCGATCCGGATTCCGGTATACGAGCCTGGCCCGACCCCGACGGCGATCCCGGTCAATTCCCGTTTGGACAGACCCGCCGCGTCCAGACATTCCTTGATCGCCGTAACCAAAAGCGACGAATGATCCCGTTCGGCGTGCATGCTCCGCTCGGCCAGCAGCCGGCCATCCTCCATGACCGCTGCCGCCAGCGACGACGTCGAGGTGTCAAACGCCAAAAGCCGCTGCTGCGGCCGCTGTTCGTAATTGTTGTTCATCTTCAGGAGACCCCATTCTCTTGCAGGGCGGACACCCACGCTTCATAGGGTTCGCCCCGCCCTTTGATATGCATTTTCCGCGCCGTGGCCGACACGGTTTCGATATAGATTTGCAGCAAATTTGCCGGAAGCAGCTCCTCAATCAGGCTGGCCCACTCCACCAGAGAAACGCCCGCCCCGTAAAAATATTCGTCAAGCCCCAGCTCCTCGGCCTCTTCCAGCGACAACCGGTACACGTCCATATGATAAAACGGCAGCCTGCCCTCGTATTCTTTGATCAACGTAAACGTCGGACTGTTGACCGTGTCCGTTACCCCCAGGTGTCTCGCGAACCATTGGGAAAACGCCGTCTTCCCCGCTCCCAAATCGCCGTCCAGCGCGATCACCGTTCCCGGAAGCGCCTGCCGGGCCAAATGGGCCGCCAGTTTTTCCGTTCCGTGCAGATCCTCGGCCTCATAAATGTACGAAGCAAAGGGTTTGTCAAATTCCACCATGCTCAACCACCTTTAAGCGAGCCAGAATAGCCCCGTGGCCCTTGAAGGCCCCGTCCTTACGGCCCGCCGGATGAAACGATCGCAAAAAAACGTATGTCCCCATTATATCGGTCCGCCGAAGCCCCCGCAACCACGAAACCTATCTGTTCAATACGGTTGTTATGATTGGAAATCTCCAAAAGAATTGTGAAATTAATGGTAAATACAGCAGCATCCTGATTGGATATTTCCAATAGATGAGGCACGGTAGGGGTGCAAACTGGGCAATTTGAGCGTATTCTACAGGATTTATCCCAATGAGAGCTCCAAAATCGGCCAGTTTTCTGCGGTCACAACTATTCTAACGGTTGCCACAGCCGCTATTTGCTCCAATATCGCCGTTTTCATATTCTAACGGTTGCCAGAGCGCTTAATTAGCTAAAACCCGGCGATTTGGGCTCAGATTGGAGCAGATAACCGCGCTCACAACCGTTAAATTTTAGAAAGGGGCTTTTTTGGCAAAATAGCGACTAATACAACCGTTAGATTTCTGGCGTGATCTCAAATGGAATAGCGAGCTAGGTGTACCAGAGATTTTGTGTAGGCGTTAATGCAACGCCAGCGACATATCTGGCCTTTTACCCGGCAAATAAATAGAAAAATATTTTAAAACCATAATAAGACCTATGAGCGTTTCATGCGCTAACTGAGTAACCAATTCAGCCGCATAAACGGCATAAACATGCATAAATCGCCTAACGCCTAAAAAGAAAGGAGCCATCCCCTCATGCATACCGTCTGGAAAGGGGCGATCAGCTTCGGGCTGGTCCATGTTCCCGTCAAAATGTTTTCCGCCACGGAGGACAAGGACATCTCCATGAAATATATCCACAAAGTGTGCGGCAGCCCGATCTCCTATGTCCGGCGCTGTCCGGCTTGCGATGTCGATGTCAACTGGGAGGAAATTTCCCGCGGCTATGAATACGAAAAAGGGAAATTCGTCCTGTTTGAAAAAGAGGAGCTTGAGCAGCTGAACGATCACGTCGAAAAAACGATCACCATTCTCGATTTCGTCGATTTGGAAGAAATCGATCCGATCTACTTTCAAAAAACGTATTACCTCTCGCCCGATCAGGCGGGCTCGAACGCCTACCAGCTGCTGCTCGAAGCGATGAAGCAGTCGGGGAAAATCGGCATCGCCAAAATCGCCATCCGCTCCAAAAGCAGCCTGGCGGCGATTCGGGTACTGGAGGGCTGCCTGGCGGTGGAGACGATTTTTTATCCCGATGAAATCCGTCCGATTTCCCAAGTCCCCAACCTCCCGGAAACGATTCAAGTCAACGACAAAGAGCTGACGATGGCCAAAATGCTGATCGAGCAGTTGTCCACCCCGTTTGAGCCGGAAAAATATACCGACGACTACCGGGAGGCGCTGCTTGAACTGATCGAGCACAAGGTGTCCGGCGAGGAGATCAGCCTGGCTCCGGCGAAACCGGAGACCAATGTTATCGACCTGATGGCCGCGCTGCAGGCCAGCATCGAGGCGGTCAAACCGGTTGCGACCGATCCTGGCCCCGCCCCGGCCAAACGGACGCGCAAGCCCGCCGCCAAAAAAGCCAAAGCGCAGCCGGAGGAAGGCGCGGTAGCGGGAGGCGCAGCAACGGGAGGCACTGCAGTGGGAAGTGCAGCAGCGCGAAAAGCGGAAACGGGAGGAACGCCAACCGTCGCGGTCAAACCGAAGCCCAAACGCAAAAGCCCCGCCAAAACAAAAGCCGAATAACGGGCCGGACGCTACATGTTTTGCGAAACGCTGCATTCCTCCGCCGGGACGCCCCCCCAGCCTTGTATGATCGGGTGGCGCATCGTTCCGCCGGGCGTCCACTCCAGAAATTGCACTTTTACGGTCAGGGCCGGCTGAATCCAGACGGCCCCTTTGATGCGTTCGGGCACGTTGTAAAACGGCCGCTCCGGCACGGCGAGCCCCGGAATCTTGGCGGTCAGCTCGCGCCACTCCCGAACCTTCCATTTTCCCGTCCCCGCATGTCCGATGTACAAAAACCGCCCTTCGGCGTCATATAAGCCGAGCAATATCGCGTTAACGATGCCGTCCCGGTACGTAACGCCACCGATCGCCGCATGCAGATCCCGGGCCAGCTTCCGCTTGACCCATCTGCCATCCTTGCCGCCGATCAGGTACGGGCTGTCAAGCTTTTTGCAGACGATGCCTTCCCAGCCCCGCTCTTTCATCAGGTTAAACAGAAGCTGTCCATCCCGGGTATTGGGAACAAGCTGCACCCGGTCGCCGGGAACGACGATCTCCTGCAGCAGCCGCTGGCGTTCGGCCAGCGTGCGTCCGGTCACCCAGCCACCGTCGTAATATAAAATATCAAAAATCATGTAAATGGCCTGAATCCGTCCGCTCGCAAAGCGGATTTCCCGTTCCCGCCGCAGGCTGTCGCGCCGCATGATCTCATGAAAAGAAGGCTTGCCCCCGGATAAAGCGATCATCTCCCCGTCAAGGATGACCGAGCTCGCCCGGCAGTATGAGGGGACGTCGATGAATTCCGGATATTGCGCCGTCCGGTCGTTGCCTTTGCGGTTGATGAGGCGCGTCTCCCGCCCGTCACGGTAGGTCAGCATCCGCACGCCGTCCCATTTGACCTGGGCCACCCAGTTTTCCCCCTGCGGGATCGTTTCGCTGCGAATCGGTTCAAACGGCGCGACCGGTTTTAGATCCATGAATGTTTGCCTCCATCTGTCTTTTTAAGTTGAACTAATGACTGTAGGGGGGATAAAGGCAGCCGGGTGAAATGTTCTTACGATCGCTGTTGTTCTCGGATTTCTATGATTTAATTAAATTCATGTATGGTCGAAATCCGCTCACAAAGGCGAACGCTTCGCTTCTTCAGAATCATTTCACCCTCTTGCCTATTCCCGAACTTTTGTTTAGTTCAACTTATAGCTCGATGTCTTCCAAGTTTGCCCATCGCCGCCAAGCTCCATTCTCCCGCCGGCTCATAGTTTTCGCGCCCCCAGGCAAGCCTAGAGATAATAACCCGCGGGGGGGACCCCGGCCTGTGGCTGTATGCCCGATGCCTGTATACCTGATGCCTGATGCCTGATGCCTGTATGCCTGCATGATGCACCCCCAGCCGCCCCCATGAAAGGAGCTGTCCCAAGCGCATGCCGAAATCGATCAAAGGCACCATCCTCGTCGATGGCGCGGAGGTGCCCGTATCCAATCCCGACAAGCTGCTCTGGCCGGAAGCCGGCATCAGCAAACGGATCTATTTGGAGAAGCTTGCCGAGCTGTCGCCGTACCTGCTGAAATACTGCAAAAACCGCCTGCTGACGACGATCCGTTATCCCGGGGGCATTCACGGCAAATTTTTTTACCAGAAAAACGCGCCCGACCCGCTCCCGCCGTTCGTGCGCACGGCGCTGCACGAGAACATCCGGTACGTCGTTATGGACAGCCTGCCCGTCCTGCTCTGGCTAGGCAATTTGGCCTGCATTGAATTTCATCCTTCGCTGCATTATGTAGGGGAAAGCTTGCCCTGCGAATGGATGATCGACCTCGATCCGTCCCGGGAGGAAGAGCCGCGGATCATGGAGGCGGCCGCCATCGTCGGCGATGTTTTGGCTTCATTGGGACTTGCCTCCGTGCCCAAAACGTCGGGGGCCACCGGCGTGCAGATCATCGTCCCCGTCGAATACGGAGTTACCTTCGATGAATTGCGCTCCATCGGCCACTTTGTGGCCCGCTACGTCACCGAAAAACATCCGGGCCTGTTCACCATCGAACGGTTGAAAAAGGACCGGGGCGATAAAATCTATTTCGACTATCTGCAGCATTACGGCGGCAAGACGCTGGCCGCGCCCTACACGCCGAGAGCCCGCGCCGCGGCCAGCGTCTCGACGCCTTTGACCTGGGAGGAGGTGCGCAAGGATCCCAAACCATCCGACTTCAACCTGCTGAACATCGGCCGGCGCCTGAAGGAACGCGGGGATTTGCTGGCCGCCGTTCCGCCCCAGTCCGTCAAGCTGATTCTGCAGCATTTGCGCGGCCCCGTGAAGGTGTAACCCGCTACGGCAAAGGCTACAGCAAAGGCTACAGCAAGGGCGACAGCAAACGCGCAAGCAGCTCCATTCCTTTTTGCCAGCGCGAACGCCGGGCAAATTCCGCAAGCCGGATCGGGACCGAGTCGGTTATATCCCGTTCGAAATCATCCGCGAGTTTTGCGATCGGTCCCTGATCGAACAGCAGCGCGGTCATTTCAAAATTGTAGAAAAAGCTGCGCATATCCATATTCGCCGTTCCGACGGAAGCAAGCAAATCATCGACCAGCAGGACTTTGGCGTGGATAAAACCCTTCGTATACTGATAGAACTTTACCCCGGCGGCCAGCAGTTCCTCAACGTATGACAGCGAAGCCAACTTGACCAGCCGGTGATCGGCGTGATACGGCAAAATGACGATCACTTCGACTCCGCTGAGGGCCGCCGTTTTTAAAGCCGTATAAACCGCCTCGTCCGGGATGAAATAAGGCGATGCGATCCAGATTCTCCGGGTCGCCACCGACATCGCGCCAAAGCACATTTCCCGGATGTTGTTCCTCGGCTGGCCCGGGCCGCTCGTTAAAATTTGCACCTGCTCCCTGCCCTCGCAGCGATGGTCGGGAAACAAGCCCGGTCCTTCGATCCGCTGGCCGGAAGCCAGCCGCCAGTCGTGCACAAACGTCATCTGCAAAAAATAAACGGCATCGCCGCGCAGCTGCAAATGCGTATCTCTCCAGTATCCGGTTTTAGCGTACAGCCCCAAATAATCGTCACCGACATTCAGCCCGCCCACAAATCCAACGGTTCCGTCCACAACGATAATTTTGCGATGATTGCGGTAATTCAACCGGCGGCTCTGCAAAGCGGTCAGCGGCGGCAGGAAGAAATAAACCTCCACTCCCTCCGCGCGCAGCCTGCGGACAAAGGAAGCCCGCAGCAGATAACTGCCCAAGCCGTCGCAAAGCAGCCGCACCTTCACCCCTTCTTTCGCCTTGCGGATCATGACCTCCTGAAATCGGGAGCCAATCCCGTCGGCGCGGAAAATGTAAAATTGTACATGGATGTGGTCCTTTGCCTTCTCCATTTCCTCCAGCATAGCGGAAAAAGCGGTTTCGCCCTCCGAGTACACCTGCGTTTGATTGCGGCTCGTGATGGGACTTTTCGGCCAATGCGTCAGCAGCCCGAACAGCCGTTTTTGATTTTGAAATGCCGGATTCTGCGCCTCTTCGGCCGTGCTCACGATAGAGATCCGCTTCCGCAGCTTCGCCTGGGCTTCGGGAAACGGCCGCCGGCCGCGGAGCCGCAGCCATTTGCGTTTGGTGTAGTCCTTCGCCACGAAATAATAGGTAATGAATCCAATGAACGGACAGAGGAACAAAATAAACATCCAAGCCACGGCCTTGCTAGGGTTCCTGAACTCCAAAATGAGAATCATAGCGATTGGAGCGATGTACGCGAGTAAAACTACAAGCAACCAGATCATAGGTGCAGCCTCCCCTAGCCATCAGCTTTAACCATCCGGCCTCCGGTTTATTCATCCCGCTCGCCTTGTGTGACGGTTCGTACGTAGAACACGATTTATATCAGACAGGGATTACATTTTTGACATGATTTAAGAGTCATAGGAATAGATAAGATATAGAACCAACTCGAGAAGTAGGGGAGGAGATGCCATGAGGAGTGTAAGCTTGCCGAACCCTAACCGGATGACGCTGCTTGTCCTTCGCGACGCCAACCAGCCCGTCAAGCAGGTTCAAGTGTCCAAGCCGCTCGTTGTTGCCGTCCCGCTGCTGGCGCTGCTGTCGATTTCCGGCCTGATCGTCAGCCTGCAAATCCAATCGGACCATACCGTTTCCAGGCTGGAAAAACAATTAAAATCGCAGACCATCGCTTTTGAAGCGGTCGTTACCGACAAAAACGAAGCGATCCAGCGTCTGCAAAATGAAGTGATTGCGCTTTCCGGACAGTCCAAGGACATGATGGACCGGATGGAACGCGTGGCGGAGCTGGAGGCCCAGCTTCAGAAATTCATCGATAAGTACGGCGATTCGAAGGAACTGGGCAAGCTGTCCTCCCTGTCCTGGGACAATTCGCAGGATTCGCTTGCGGACAGCGGGATCGGCGGCGAATTTATCGCCGTTCACGACAATGAAATCGAAACCCTTGCCCGGGAGACGAGCGACGATTTTGCGATGATGAGCGACATGCTGGATGAAATGGAGAAAAACGTTCCGGTTACGCTCAAAAAAGCAAGGCAAACGCAATATTCCATTTCCGGCACGCCTTCGGAATGGCCCACGCTATCCGCGCGGCTGACTTCGAATTTCGGGTACCGGACGGATCCTTTTTCCGGCCGGGCCGCTTTTCATGCCGGCATCGATATCGGCGGCAAGCTCGGCGATCCCGTTTACGCCGCCGGAGCCGGCAAAGTCATCACCACCGATAGGGACAGCTCCCATGGGAGATATATCGTGATCGAGCATCCCGGGGGCCTGCAAAGCTGGTATTTGCATTTGAACGAGATCGGTGTTACCGAAGGAGACACGGTCGACAAAGGACAGCAGATCGGCAAGCTGGGCAGCAGCGGGCGCAGCACCGGGCCGCATCTTCATTTTGAAATCGTGAAGGCCGGCAAACCCGTCGATCCCCTGCCCTATTTGAAGTAAATATCCTAAGTATGGAGGATTGAAGTGAACGATGTTAAAAGACAGGAAAAATGCCGCAGGACTCACCGACACGTTAATCGGCCAAGGCAGCAGCATCGAAGGCAAACTGGAGTGCAAATCGAACCTGCGTCTGGAAGGAAAATTCAGCGGTGAAATCGAGTGCCTGGGACAGGTCGTGATCGGCGAGACCGGAGAAGCCCGCTCGAACATTCAAGGCGGCGAAGTGGTCGTGGCCGGCAAAGTGGTCGGCGATATATCGACAAGAGGGAAGCTGACAATTACGGGCAACGGCCAGGTTGACGGAAATGTCGACGTCGCCAAGCTGATCATTCTCGAAGGCGGGCAGCTTAACGGCTCAAGCAAAATGGAACCGGCCGCGGCCGCCCCCGCCCCTGCTCCCACACCCGCGAACGCTAAGGAGAAGCGAAAAAAATCGGCGCAGCCGGAAGCAGGGTAATCTCCGGGGGTGCCCAAGGCACTGGAACCCCCGGGTATCCATGAAAGTTCCCGCCTGCCGGATGCCAACGGGAACTTTTTGTTTTGACGGTCAAGCCGCGACATCCCTTTTTTTGAATACAAACCAGGAAATAAGAAGAAACAGCACGACGTACGCGGCCAGCACCGCCGATGAAAAGCCGAGCGTCATTCCTGCGGGTCCTGTACGTCCGCCGTAGTACTGGCTTAAATTCATATTGGTGAACAGGATGTATTTGGCCCACGGAAAGCGCACCGGGTTAAACAGCGCCGCGAACAGGTCTCCGGCAAACAAAATGAAAATAGACAAACCGATGGCAAGTCCGCCGGAGCGAAAAACCGTGGACAGCATGAAAGAAAAAATCGTGATCACGAAAAACTTTATGTAGTTATAGAGCCAATTTTCCAGAATGGACAGGGCCGGACTTGCCCCTTCCGGAAACACGGCCGAAGGCATGTCCGGAAAGATGAGAAAAGAGACCGCCAGCACCGCGGCAAAAAACACCGCCGACATCGCCAGCGTAAACAACAGCACGGCCAGCAGCTTGGAAGCGAGCACCTTCGTGCGGGTCCAAGGACGGATCAGCAGCAGCTTGATCGTTCCCCACGTAAATTCTCCGGCAACCACTTCGGCGGCGGCGATGGCGGCGAAAATGCCGACAAGATAATACAGAAAGGTCAGCTGATCCACGGCGTCCCAGGCGCTGAGCGTGGAAATTCCTCCATCCAGCGCATACAAAGTCCCAAACAGGAACGTCAGCAGAACCAGCAGTCCGGCCATGATCCAGGTGCGTAAACGGCGGTATATTTTCATATTTTCGTTTTGGACGAGCCGCCAAAAATTACTCAATACGCCCACCTCCCGTAAGCTCCAGAAATTGATCCTCCAGCGAACGCGTCAACGCCCGGATTTCATAAACGGAAATGCCCGCCATGACCAGCTTCGCGTTGATTTCCGCCGCCTTGGTCCGGTCCGCCGCGACGATCAGGCGGCTGTCTTGAACGCGGCCGGCTCCGATTACCCCGGCGGCCCGCTCCGGGTCGCTAACCTCAAAGGCGATTTCCCGCCCTTGTTCCGCTTCCCCTTCCGTCCGCAGCGGTTTGACGTCGATGAGCCGCCCCTGCTGAATCACGGCCACCGTATCGCACATCAGCTCCATTTCCGCGAGCAAATGGCTGGAGACGAACACGGTCGTACCTTCCTCCCGGGCCAGCGTCCGCAAGTAATCGCGGAGCTCGCGAATCCCCTGCGGGTCGAGGCCGTTGGTCGGCTCGTCCAGCACCAGCAGCTTGGGCCGGTGCAGAATCGCTTGCGCCACGCCAAGCCGCTGGCGCATCCCCAGCGAATAGGTTTTCACCTTGTCGTGGATGCGTTGCTCCAGGCCCACCAGCTCAACCGCTTCCCAAATCCGCTGCTTCGTCACCCCCGGCGACATCCGGGCGTAATGCAGCAAATTTTGGTACCCGGTCAGGAACTTGTACATCTCCGGGTTTTCCACAATCGCCCCCACATGGGAAATCGCCTGTTCGAAATGCTGCTTGATGCTGGCCCCCTGAATGAAAATATCGCCTTTGGAGATCGACATCAGGCCGACCATCATCCGGATCGTCGTCGTTTTCCCGGCCCCGTTCGGCCCAAGAAACCCGTAAACCTGCCCCGCCGGAATGTCCAGCGTCAAAGAATCGATCAACGTCTTGGAGCCGATCGTTTTGCTCACGCCCTGAATCCGGACAATCGGCTCCTCCGCCACTGTCTGAATCCGCACAACAGGCTCCTTCGTCACCGTCATGTTGCTCCCCCTTTACTTCTTGTTTGTCGATAGTTCCTTGCTTCGAAACTTCTTATTATACTTCAAAATGTGCAACAAAAATAATGCCTGGCCAAAAACAACACCTGGAATGCATGGCACATTGATTGCACGATATCACCGAACTTCACCATTATAAACAGGTAATATTATAATCAAGAATATTTCTATATTCTACCACAAAAGGGCATCCCCTTTAACCCGCTTGTTTCCAGGCCAAACCTATATAGAAAAATACACGATTATAGTTAAACATAAGTTGCGCACCTACTGCTAAGTTTCTTGCACGGCCATACAAATCCACTCCTCCTGCACGCCTTGCAAGGATGTACAAGCTTACTCCTCCTGCACACCTTGCAAGGACGTACAAGCTTACTCCTCCTGCACGCCTTGCATGGCAACCCAACCCGTTCCATCTGCTCCCCAGTTCCTTTTTGCTGTGCTGATCTTTTAAGCCTAGTGAAGATAGTTTAATGCCAGTTCCCGGAGCTCGTATGCGCGGACCCCACGTCCCGTTTCGATAGGGCCCAACATTCCTTTGGCCGAAAGGGCGCGCAGCCGATTACGGGCTGTCCTAAAGTCGATATCAAGCTCTTGGATCAAGTCCCTTGGCCGGACGCGTCCGCCCAGCCTCCAAGCCAAACGGAGAATTTCCTTCTCCCTGACGGGCAACCCCTGATCCCTGCCGCTTCGCAGAAGATAAGGGCTGATTACTAACTGAAGCAACATGCGGCATACCTCGGGACGCTGCTGCACATCATCAAAGGAGAAATGGATCATAGTCCAGCCCATCCCGGTTAAAAACGTATCCCGATTCAGAGAATAACTGAACTTTTCACGATCCATGTCTTTAACATGGCTTTGAAACCCATCGCATTCCAAACCAAACCGGCCAAAGGCTGGCAAAAAGGCAAAATCGAGAAACTGCGACTTCCTGTTCCAATCATACACTTCATATTCCGGGTGCAGGTTATCAAGAGTTCCGAACAGCGGCCACCACACATTTTGCAATAGAAGTTTCTCGGCATATTGATGCCCGCGAAGCAGCCTGCCTTTCCTTTCTCCCGCCCTACTGGACAAATGATGCTCTAAAAACGCCTGATGAGCTTTCTCAAACTCCATGAGTTTCCCTCCCCTAACGCCATAAAAAAAGAACGTCCCGACGCATACTTCGATATGCGTAATGGACGTTCTTCGTCTGAATTTAGTATAACATGCGCCCCTACCGCCGAGCAATTTAGAATTGTTTTGAAATTTATTGGCGGGTTTTCTCTCACTTTACTTGCCTCGGATAACACTTGAGTTAATTCTGATTGGAAATTTCCAATAGAATTCAAAATGGTGCCCCTCGCTGCAAGTTTGATTGGATTTTTCCAATAGATTGGTCCACAAAGCGGCAAATCGATCCGATTTGAAGAAATCTATTGGATTTTTCCAATGAAAGTATCAGTGCGGCCAACAATCCGGAAAATCTATTGGATTTTTCCAACGTGCCCCAGAACGGGGTGATGAAGAAGCAAACAAGCAAGTAGAAATTGTGCAAAAAGTTTGGTTTCGAAGCAGGTTATGATACGGATTCGACGTCAAACTCGCACTTATACAAAAACCCGGAGGCCTGATCAACGCAGGTCCTCCGGGTTTTTCCGGTTTAACTCTCGTATATTCGTTTCAATATGCCGTTATCTCGTCAGTCCTTGCCAGCTCTGGCCAATTCGCGCGCGTTGGCTTCGAAGGCGGCGAGCAGGGCCGCTTCGCCTTTAAGGCCTTCGTTCTCCACTTTGCGGATTTGCTCCAGCATCCGTTTGTAGTCCTTCGGAATGACGCGAACGAACTTCGGCAGGCATTCGTTCCAATTGCCCAGTACGCGCCGCCCCACCGCGCTGTCCGTGTACAGGACATGGCGGCTGATCATCGTGCGGAGCTGATCGGCTTCGGCCGGATCCTCCACGGCTTCGAGCAGCACCATCTCCAGGTTGCAGCGGCCGGCAAAATCGCCGCTCTCGTCGAGCACGTATGCGATCCCGCCGGACATCCCGGCCGCAAAGTTGCGGCCCGTTCCACCCAGGACGACAACGCGTCCGCCGGTCATGTACTCGCAGCCGTGGTCGCCCACGCCTTCGACGACAACATTCGCGCCGGAGTTGCGGACCGCGAACCGTTCGCCGGCGATGCCGCGAATGTACGCTTCGCCGCTCGTAGCGCCGTAGAACGAAGTGTTGCCGATGATAATGTTCTCCTCAGGCACGAACGTCGCCCGCGGCGAAGGCTTCACGATCACTTTGCCGCCGGACAGCCCTTTGCCGGTGTAGTCGTTGGCGTCGCCTTCCACGGTTAGCGTCATGCCCTTTGGAATGAAGGCGCCAAAGCTTTGGCCCGCCGAACCTTCGAAGTGCAGCGTGATCGTGTCCTCCGGCAGCCCTTCGGCTCCGTAGCGGCGCGTCACCTCGCTGCCCAGCACGGTGCCGGTCGCCCGGTTGACGTTGCAGATCGGCAGGCGCGCGCTGACCGCTTCCCCGCGCTCGAGCGCCGGCGCAGCGATTTGAAGCAGCTTCGTCACATCGAGCGTCTCCTCGATCCCGTGGTTCTGCCGCTTCGTGCAATAGCGGCTGCCGCCTTCCGGCAGCTCCGGCATATGCAGCAGCGAGTTCAGGTCGATGCCTCTCTTTTTCCAATGGTCCACTGCTTTAATAGTATCCAGGCAGTCGGTGCGGCCGATCATTTCGTCCAGCGAGCGGAAGCCAAGTTCCGCCATCCATTCGCGCAGATCCTCGGCGACAAACTTCATTAGGTTCACCACGTGCTGCGGATCGCCGGTGAAGTTTTTCCGCAGCTCCGGATTTTGCGTGGCCACCCCAACCGGGCAGGTGTCAAGCTGGCAGACGCGCATCATGATGCAGCCGACCGCCACGAGCGGCGCCGTTGAGAAGCCGTACTCCTCGGCGCCCAGCAGGGCGGCGACGGCCAGGTCCCGTCCGGTCAGCATCTTGCCGTCGGTTTCCAGCACGACGCGGTCGCGCAGATTGTTCAGCATCAGCGTTTGATGGGTTTCGGCGAGGCCCAGCTCCCAAGGCAGACCCGCATGGCGGATCGAGCTTTGCGGCGAAGCCCCCGTTCCTCCGTCATAGCCGCTGACCAGGATCACGTCCGCCCGGCCTTTGGCGACCCCGGCCGCGATTGTGCCGACCCCGGCTTCGGACACCAGCTTAACGTTGATGCGAGCCTGCGGGTTGGCGTTCTTCAGGTCGTAGATCAGTTCCGCCAAGTCCTCGATCGAATAGATGTCATGGTGCGGCGGCGGCGAAATCAGGCCTACGCCCGGCGTCGATCCGCGCACCTCCGCAACCCACGGATACACCTTGCGGCCCGGCAGCTGTCCGCCTTCGCCCGGTTTCGCCCCCTGGGCCATCTTGATTTGGATCTCATCCGCATTGACCAAATAATGCGAAGTGACGCCAAACCGGCCCGAGGCCACCTGCTTGATCGCGCTGCGGCGCAAATCGCCGTTTGCGTCCGGCACGTAACGCGCCGGGTCCTCGCCGCCTTCGCCGGTATTGCTCTTGCCGCCGATGCGGTTCATCGCGATCGCGATCGTCTCGTGCGCCTCTTTGCTGATCGAGCCGAACGACATCGCGCCCGTCTTGAACCGGCGCATGATCGATTCCGCCGATTCGACCTCCTCCAGCGGCACCTTCGGTCCAACCGGCTTCAGCTCCAGCAGGGAACGCAGCGTGAGATACTTTTCGTTCTCTCCTTGAACCAGTTCGGCAAACTTTTTATACACCTTATAGTCGCCCGTGCGCACCGACTGTTGAAGCAGATGCACCGTCTGCGGGTTGAACAAGTGTTCTTCCCCGCCGTCGCGCCACTGGTATTCCCCGATGGAATCCAGCACCTTGTCTTTGCCGTCCTTGTCGGTAAACGCCCGGAAGTGATGGTCGAGCGTTTCCTTGGCCACTTCGCTCAGCCCGATCCCGCCGATCCGGGAAGGCGTCCATGTAAAGTACCGGTCGACAAACGACGCCTCCAAACCGACCGCTTCGAAAATTTGCGCCCCGCGGTAGGATTGGATTGTCGAGATGCCCATCTTGGACAGCGTTTTGACCACGCCCTTGGTTGCAGCCTTGATGAAGTTGTAGACCGCTTTTTCGTACGACACGCCTTTCAGCATGCCTTGGCCGATCATATCCTGCAGCGTTTCGAACGCGAGATAAGGGTTTACGGCGCTGACCCCGTAGCCGAGCAGGAGCGCAAAATGATGAACCTCGCGCGGCTCCCCGGACTCCAGCAGAATGCTCACCTTCGTCCGCGTCTCCTCGCGGATCAAATGGTGGTGCAGGCAGGAGACCGCCAGCAGCGCGGGAATCGCCGCGTTCTCCGGATCGACGTCGCGGTCGGACAAAATCAGGATGTTGTGGCCTTTGGCAATGACGCGGTCCGCCGCCTCGCACAGCGTATCGAGCGCCTTGCGCAGCCCTGCGGCTCCTTCAGCGGCCGGGAACAGGATCGGAATCGTGATCGCCTTGAATCCCGGACGATGCACATGGCGCAGCTTGGCAAAGTCCTCGTTGGACAAAATCGGCGAATCGAGGCGGATTTGCCGGCAGCTTTCCGGCTCCGGCTTCAGCAAATTGCGCTCCGGCCCGATCGTCGTGATCGTGGAAGTAACCAGTTCCTCGCGGATCGCATCGATCGGCGGGTTGGTTACCTGCGCGAACATCTGCTTGAAGTAGTTGTACAGCCGCTGCGGCCGGTCCGACAGCACGGCCAGCGGCGCATCGTAGCCCATCGAAGCGATATTTTCCGCCCCGGTCAAGGCCATCGGCTCGAATACTTTGCGCAAATCCTCGTACGTATAGCCGAACGCCATTTGACGCAGCGAGATATCCTCATGGCTTTCCTGGGGAAGCTCCGGCGCTTCCGGCAGGTCCTCAAGCGTGATCATATGCTCGCTTAACCATTCGCGGTACGGGTTCTCTTTGGCGATCGCCGATTTCACTTCCTCGTCGGAAATGATCCGTCCTTCCCGCGTGTCCACCAGCAGCATCCGCCCCGGGCGCAACCGGTCCTTGTACAGTACGTCCTCCGCCGGGATATCGAGCACCCCGACCTCCGACGACAACACGATCAGATCGTTTTTCGTCACATAATAACGCGACGGACGCAGGCCGTTCCGGTCGAGAATCGCGCCGATCTGGATCCCGTCGGTAAAGCCCATCGCCGCGGGTCCGTCCCAAGGCTCCATCAGCGAGCTGTGGTACTCGTAAAACGCTCTTTTATCGTCATCCATATCGTCCCGGCCGGCCCAAGGTTCAGGGACCATCATCATCGCCACATGCGGCAGGGAACGGCCGCTCAAATACAGAAATTCAAACGTATTGTCGAACATCGCCGTATCGGAACCGTCCGGATTGATGATCGGTTTAACTTTTTCCAGATCATCGCCGAAGGCATCGGTTTCAAGCATCGACTGGCGTGCGTGCATCCAGTTCACGTTGCCGCGCAGGGTGTTGATCTCGCCGTTGTGAATCATAAAGCGGTACGGATGGGCCCGCTCCCAGCTCGGAAACGTGTTCGTACTGAAGCGCGAGTGAATCATCGCGATTGCGGATTCCAGGCGTTCGTCATTCAAATCCAGGTAAAACCGGCCGACCTGTTCCGTCGTCAGCATCCCTTTGTAGACCACTTTGCGGCAGGAAAGGCTGGATACGTAAAAAGCGTCTCCGCCCTCCGCCCCGCCGTACCGGATCGCCAATTCGGCCCGCCGGCGGATTACGTACAGCTTGCGTTCAAAGGCCAGCTCATCCCGCACTCCTTCGGCGCGTCCAATAAACACCTGGCGTACGAACGGCTTGGCCTCCTTGGCCGATTTGCCGAGCATGTCGTCCCGGGTAGGCACGGTGCGGAAGCCGATCAGCCGCTGGCCTTCCTCCTCGATAATTTGCGTCAGCAGCGCCTCCTGCTTGCTGCGCAGCTCCTCGTCATGCGGCAAAAACAGCATGCCGACGCCATAATGGCCCAGCTCGGGCAAAGCGAATCCAAGGCTTTGCGCTTCCGCAGCAAAAAAACGATGCGGGATTTGCAGTAAAATACCTGCGCCGTCCCCCGAATTCGGTTCGCTGCCCTGACCGCCCCGGTGCTCCATGTTCGCCAGCATCGTCAAAGCTTTGCTGACGATATCATGGGAGGCCCGGCCTTTGATATGGGCGACAAACCCCATGCCGCAAGCGTCTTTTTCAAAAGCGGGATCGTACAGTCCCTGCTTGGGTGGTGTAACGGTGTGTTTCATCATCTGACGCAACCTTTCTATAAGTAAAATAAGCGATAATTAACGAAACATTTCATGAGTCTGATCACCTTTGCTTGGCCGGATAAGCCCGGAACAATCTTTCTTTTATTCTAACGGAAAATGTCACGTCTGTTTTTGCACTATATTCTATTTCTTTTGCACTATTGATTATATTTTTCAGGGAACTCTGCCGCTTCTTGCCGCGAAAGCGTTCTTACTTATGCAGGATATTCTTCCGGTGTGAATATCAGCCAAAAAAAAAATCCGCTCCCGGCCTTACGTTCCGGAAACGGATGATGATCGGCGAGATAGCGGGTTTGCCCGGCTTATTTTACCGGCGACAGTCCGCTTGCCAAAAAATCGCGGATGAAATTTTTGATCTGGTCTTTGCTTAAAGGTTTATGCGCTTTGTTCCAATCCGAAGTAAGGGTGATGTACAGCTTGAACACCACGAACGAAACCAGCTTGGGGTCGAAATCGCGAATCTCTTTGCGCTCCGCCGAGCGGGAGATGTGCCGTTCCAGATAATCCAAAATGTTGTTCTCGACCCGTTCCAGACCTTCGCGGGCCTTGGGCGTGCCGATTTCCCGCACTTCCTGCGACAGCTTGATAAGCAGCTCATGCTCGCTCCGGTACTCCAAGATCGCATCCATCACCCGGTGCAAATTATCAAAAAAAGGCTTGTTCTCGTCCACCTCACGCTCAACGATCCGGCGCATATCGACAATCACGGAGCGCAGGATTTCATCGAACAGCTCCTCTTTGTTCTTAAAAAAGGTATAAATCGTTCCCTTGGCCACATTCGCGATTTTGGCCACATGGTCCATCGTCGTCGCTTTGTAACCGAACAGCGAAAACGATTTTTCCGCGGCTTCGACGACCTGCTTGCGGCGGTCCACCAGTACCATAAGGGACACCTCCTTGTACAAAGTACATGATATAATCTAAGAAATAAACGCATAAAAAAATCAAACGAAATATCATTTTTGGTCATTAAGTCAATTTTCACTCTATCACTATTAAGTATCGGCTGCAAGGTGTTTTATCATCTTTTGGGGACATGCCCGAATTCCCCATCTGCGGCCGCCTCCCCGTCCAAGGTCCAGCGCCGTACCCGTCCCGAGCCCCTTTAAACCGATGAAAAAAAGAAATAAAATATCCATAGGAAAAAGAGAGAATCCGGATTAAACTTTGGAGCAGGTGAACGACATGCGCAAAAAAAGAGTACTGATCTTATCGGAAGGATTCGGAAGCGGCCACACTCAGGCCGGACACGCTTTGGCCGCCGGTCTTAGAAAGCTCGCTCCGGATATCCAGACGAAGGTGATGGAGCTCGGGTCGTTTTTGCATCCGACGGTAGCTCCGTGGATTATATCCGCTTACCGGATGACCGTGAGCACAAGTCCGGCCCTGGTCGGCAAGCTTTACCGCAAAAATTACGAAAAACCCGTGAGCAAACTGACGCGCCTGGCGCTTCATAAAATGTTTTATCAGCATGCCGCGGATGTGATCAATCAATTGGATCCCGATCTTATCGTTTGTACGCATCCGATTCCGGCCGCCATCGTGTCGCGGCTGAAAGCGTCCGGGATCGATATCCCGTTATGTACGATCATTACCGATTACGATGCTCACGGCTCCTGGATCAGTCCCGGCGTGGACCGGTTTCTCGTCTCCGCGCCCGAGGTAAAGGAGCTGCTGCTGGGCCGCGGCGTAAGCCCGGCCAAAATCCAGGTGACCGGCATCCCCGTCCATCCGGAATTCTGGGTCAAGCAGGACCCCGCTCAGGCCAGAGCCGAGCTGGGACTCAAAAATATGCCCACCGTGCTTGTGATGGGCGGGGGATGGGGACTGTTGTTTGACGAGGAGCTGATTGCCGGAATAGCGGGTTGGCTGGATCAAGTGCAATTCGTGTGCTGCGTGGGAAGCAACGGCAAGCTGGCCGAAAAGCTCCGCAACCACCCGGCCCTGCAGCATCCCCACATGAAAGTTCTCGGCTTCACCCGCGAGGTGAGCAAATGGATGGACGCCGCCGATCTTTTGATCACGAAGGCTGGGGGCATGACCTGCACCGAAGGGTTGGCCAAAGGCATTCCGATGCTGTTTTTCGAAGCGATTCCGGGGCAGGAGGAGAAAAACCGCGAGTTTTTCGTCAGCCATGGCTATGGCTCCGAATTGACTTCGCTGGACGTTTTGGACGATTGGCTCGCCTTGATCCGCAGCGGCAAGGGGCATTCCGCCCCCGTTCAGCCGCGCCGCACGCGGACCGCCCTTTCCTCGCCTTACCGGCCGGGCCAATGCGCCGCAAGCGTGCTGGAGATGCTGAAAACGGCGGACCGCTTGTCCTCCAGAGCTCATCTCCCCGGCAAAAGCCATGCCGCGCAGCGGGCCAACTAGCAGAGCGAGAGAAAAAAGCGCCGGCCGGAATTAACCGGCAAAACCGCCAGGCCCGCCAGGGCCTTTTTTCATTGGCTAAAGCTGACGGTGGCCACCGTCTCGTACATGGGGCGTTCATGCATATGCGTGCGGTAGACCACCAAGCGGTCCGCCGTCCACGAACCGAACGCGGCAGCCTCCTTCAGCGCCTCGGCGCTTATCGCCGCCGCGTCTTCGCGGTATTTGCGGGCCAGCGTAATATGCGGGCTATAGCGCCGCTCTTCGGGGACGAAACCAAGCTCCCGGTTGGCTTCGGCAACCTCTCGGTGCAGCCGGCCCAGCGCCGGCAGGTCCCCTTTCACTCCGGCCCACAGCACGCTCGGACTGGCCGGCCGGCCAAAGGTGCCGCAGCCGCCCGCCTCCAGCGAAAAAGGGGCAACGCCAAAGGCCGCTTTCGTAAGGGAAGTTTCCAATTCCCCCAGCCGCTCGGGCGGCATGTCTCCCAAAAATTGCACCGTAATATGATAATCCTCCGCGTGCACCCATTTGCGGAATGGCAGCCGGTCCCGCCGCTGGCGGCACCAGTCGTCCAGCTTCCGCTTCACCTCGGCCGGAATGGGAACCGCCACGAACAAACGCCATTTCTCCCCGGTTTCTGTCATGTCGTGTCACCTCTTGTGATTTTTTTCCCAATATTTTATTTTTAGTGACGTTGTTTATTTGATGCAAATATTTTCTCATTATAATGTGTCTTAGACCATTCTACATATTCAGACATCATTCCGCAAAAAAGATAGGGGAGAAACCATGGGATTCGCACAAAAAATAACTTCCGTGTTAATCGGACTGCTCGTTATCGTCGGGCTTTTGCTCGGTTTTTTCGGTTACCGGATGACGTACGCCCAAGTCGAACAGTCCGTCGGCATCGAAACCGTAGGCTGCGCCAACATAACGACCGGCCTCGTCGATCCGAAGGATATCGAAGCATTGGCTCAAGGGGACAGGTCCGGCCTGACGGAACTGGAGAAACGACTGAACTGGACGGTGGCCCATAAGCCGCTGTTCAAGGAAGCGTTCCTGATGTCCCTGGACGGCAAAATCCTCGCCGCTGACGAAAATTTGCAAAAACGCGGGTACCGGGCAGGGGATTCGTTCTACTTCAGTCCGCAGGACCGGGATATGATCATGACGATGAAACATTCCGTTTATACGAAGGTTTATGACTACGATGGGGCCAAGCTGCTCAGCGGTTACGGACCGATATACAGAAACCACGATCCGAACCAGGAGATCATCGGCCTGATGGTCATTAACTTCGACGCTTCCATTATCGGGGAGCGCACCTGGGATATCATCGCGCTGCCGTTCGCCGTCGGCGGGGTCGTATTTTTGGCCGCCGTGGCGTTTATTTACTTCTTCATTCACCGCATGATCCGTCCGCTGGAAACTTTGTCGGGCCAGGTCGACCGCGTCGCCCAAGGCGATTTGACCGTGAAGCCGCTGCTGCTAAGCAGCCGGGATGAGGTAGGAAAGCTGACGAGAGGTTTCGGAGAAATGATCGTCAGCTTACGCCGGCTGATTTCCGAGGTGAACGATATGTCCATGCAGGTGGCTTCGTCTTCGCAGGAGCTTTCCGCCAGCGCCGAACAGACGGGGCGGGCGGGAGAGCAGACCGTGGACATTACGCAGAAGCTGGCGGAAGGCGCGGAGACGCAGCTCCGCAATTTGGAGGCAAATTCGGAGGCCCTGCGCGAAATGTCCGCTACGATCGCTAGAATCGCAAGCCGGGCCGAAAACGTGGCGCAGGCGGCACGGCAATCGTCCGAGGCATCGCGGCAAGGCAGGGAATCGATCCGCCTCGGCAGCGGGCAAATGGAGACGATGGAGCTGAAAATCGTGCAGCTTTCCTCGCTGATTCAGGGGCTTGGGGACAATTCCAAAGAGGTCCAAAGCATCCTGGACATCATGACGGAAATTACCGCCGAAACCAATCTGCTCGCGCTTAACGCTTCGATCGAAGCGGCCCGGGCCGGGGAGCACGGCAGCGGCTTTGCCGTCGTCGCCGCCTCCGTCCGCAAGCTTGCGGAGCGGTCGGCCGACTCCGCCCGGCAAATCGCCGCGTTGATCGAGCATATCGTGAACCAGATCGAAGCGACCGGCCGGGCGATGGACGAGACCGTCCTGGAAGTTAGGCGCGGCGCGGAGCTGGTCCGCAGCGCCGGGCATTCGTTTGCCGATGTCGGCAATTCGGCGGAATTTACCGCTCAGGCTATAACCGATGTCAGCGGAAACGTACAGGCGCTCTCCGACAGTTCGCAAAGGCTGGTTCATTCGCTGGAGGACATCGTCAAGTTCGCGAACCAGACCGCGGAGAACGCGCAAAACATGTCCGCCGCTTCCGAGGAACAACTCGCCGCGATGCAGGAAATCGATGCTTTGGCCAGCTTCTTGTCTTCCTTGTCGGAGAAGCTTCAGGGGCTCATCGACCGCTTCAAGGTGGTTTAAGCCTTGCAAAAAGACCTGCCCGGCAGCGGTTCGGCTGCAAGGCAGGTCTTTTGTTTGCGGCGGTGTTTAATCGGCCAGCTTATTTACCCAGGTAAGCGTTCAGCATCCAACGATGTTTGTCCAGGGCGGAAAGAACGCCGAGAAGCAAATCGCCGGTCGCTTCATCTTCAACGCGGGCGGCCGTTTCCATGGCGTCTTTCAGGTCGCTCGACAGCGTCTCGAAATCGGCGACAATGGCGGCTACCATTTCATCGGCCGTCTCTTTGCCGCTCGCTTCCTGCAGGCTGGCGATCGCCAGCGATTCGCGCAGCGTAGCTACCGGAGTTCCGCCGATGGCCAGCAGGCGTTCCGCGATATCGTCGATGTACCCGGCAGCTTCGTCGTACAAGGATTCGAATTTTTCATGCAATGTAAAGAAATTCGAGCCTTTTACAAACCAGTGGAAGTTGTGCAGCTTTGTGTACATCAGAGTCCAGTTTGCGATTTGCAGGTTCAATTGTTTCTGCAGCTGTTGATCAACTTGAGTCATCGTTTGATTTGCCATTTTAAATTCCTCCTATGTCCAATAATTTTAATGCCCTTTTCGCTTCGATTTGTGTCTTTTAAAATCTTAAATTTAGACTAAATCTAAATCTTGTTTATATATTACCACTTGACGTCCCAAGTTGCAAGTCTTGGAAACATGAACATCCCGTGAAGATTGAACAGGGCTGTTAACAGGGCTGTTTATTTTCGGGGCTACCGACTATTCTTCGCCTAAAGCGGCGCCAATATGCAAAAAACCGGCGCCTTTCGCGTCGGTCCTTAGAATGTTCACATCCTTTTATCTGTTCCCTATTTATTTGTCCTTGCGAACCTGCAGTTTTAGCTGCTCCAGGCTGCGCTCCAACTGGCGGATCCCGTCTTCGACGAGGCGGCGGTCTACGGCGTTCTCCAGCTCAAGCTGCGGCTTGCGGGCGGCGAACGCCTTTTTCTCTTCTTCCCAATAAGCCTGGCGGCGCTGGATTTCCTTATATTTGTCCAGTAAATCGGTGATGATATCGTAAAAGCGCTCATAGTCGACGATGATTTCGTCAAGGAAACGATCCACATCCTCCTTGTCGTAGCCGCGCATTTTGACGTCAAATTCCTTTTCATGAATGGAGAGCGCATCCAGCTTGATGCCAAGCTGTTTGAACAGACCTTTCTGGTCTTCAAGTTTACGCGAGTAATCGTCTTGCATTCTTATTATCCCCCCGTACGGTTCTTGCCTTTTCCTATAATGTACCACAGATACGGGCTTCGGTTCACCCTTCGCCTGTTAACTGTATGCAGCTATTGTAGCATGTATTCGACAAGTTTTAAGATTCTTTTTATAATATGGGATGTAAAAGTTAATAAGTCTATCCATCTGGTGGTGAGCAAGATTTTATACGTACTTTCCTTTTTGCTATCGTTTTTGATCGTTTATTTTCTCATTCCGCCGCTGGGCAAGCTGGCCTTTCGTCTCGACTTTGTGGACAAGCCCCGCGCCGACAACGAGCGGAAAATCCACCGGCAGCCGATCCCGCTGACGGCGAGCTACGCCATTTTTACCGGTTTTTTTGTTTCGTATCTGCTGTTCACGCGGGATTTCTCCTGGGAAACCGGGGCGTTATTTGGCGGAGGCTTGCTGCTGCTGGCGATCGGCACCGTCGACGATTGGTACAAAACGAAAGGCCGCGATTTTCCGGCGCTGCCCAAGCTAATCGTGCAGGTATCGGCAGCCGTGCTGGTCTATTTTGCCGGCATTCAATTCAACGGGTTCGTGAATCCGCTAAGCGGCCAGTATGTATTTCTTCCGGAATGGCTGCAATTTATACTGACGATTTTGTGGATTTTCGGCGTAACGACGGTGGTCAATTTCTCGGACGGGCTTGATGGGCTGGCCGGGGGATTGTCGGCGATATCGGCCGTAACGTTGTTTGTGGTGGCAGTGACGAAAGGACAAACGAACTCCGCCATGCTGTCGATCACGTTGATCGGGGTAACGCTCGCTTATTTGCGCTATAACAAACCTCCGGCCAAAGTGTTTATGGGCGACGCCGGAGCGACTTTCCTCGGCTTTATGCTGGCCGTGATCGCGCTGGACGGCGCATTTAAGCAAGCGACGGTGCTGTCCCTGTTTATCCCGGTTCTGGCGCTCGGCGTGCCGATCTTCGACAATCTGTTCGTCGTCATTAAGCGGATGATGGAAGGCAAATCACCGTATCAGGCCGATGCCAGCCAGGTCCATTATCGGCTGCTTCGCGCCGGCTTCAGTCAGAAACAGGCGGTCGTGGTGCTTTATTTGGTCAGCACCTGCCTAGGGCTGTCCTCGATTATATTGTTGCTGCTGCAAACATAACGACGGCGCGCGGACAAAAGCAAACGGCCGGTCTCCGAATTTGGTCCTTCGGAAGGCCGGCCGCCCGTTTATTTTTTCTTCAAAAGATCATCCAATATAAATTGCCCCGCTGTCTGAATTTGCTTGATAGCTTCGTCCAAGGAAACTTGGTTTTCCGCAACCTTTTGCAGTTCTCTTTGCATCAGTTCTTCGAACGATGGATAAAATTTGTCCGGAATATTGTCTTCCATACTATGGTTTGCAATATTGGGTCTTAGTGAATAAAAAGCGTTAAGGTCAATTCCGAGGTCTTCATAATGCCCCCTTCTGGACAAAATAAAACCATCCATGGTCTTCCCCTTCACTCTCGCGTAATCGTCGCTATTCACGTATTTGATAAACTCCCATGCCGTTTCCGCATTAGGCGATCCGTTTCTAATGGACCATATCTCTTTAAGCTGTATATCATTGGATAGATCGCGTGCGTGCGAATCGACCGGCCCGGCCGCCGCTCCCAATGAAAATGCGGCATAGTCCCGATTCCTGCCCTGCGCATTTTCAAGATCCTGGAGCAAAAGCAAATTATCCACCGTCATCGCCATAGAACCGTTTATAAACGGATCGTTCATTAAATAATCGCGATATGTACTGCCTGTCCGCTCATCCGGCGGAATATAAACGTTTTTAGAGGCGCAAGCATCCAGCGCAAGCTGCAAAACTTCCCGCCAAGCATCCGAATTTATCGTGACTTTCATATCTTTAGAGTTAACAACGCGCAGTCCTTGTGTTAAAGCGATACGATCAGCCAAAATGTCGAAGGACAGGCCGTCCTTTAAGCCAAATCCGTATAATTTTCCCCCATTGCTATCGTACTGCGGAAACCGCTTGGCCAGCTCAATCAGTTCCGCCCAAGTCATTTTATCCTGAGGGGGTGTTATTCCGTATTTTTCAAACAAGGTTTTATTGTAAAAAACCGCCGTTTCGTAAAACCGGGGGCTTAGCCCGTAAATTTTTCCATTCCCTTTCTCTTGCAGCAATTCGATAATCGCGGGATAGATACTTTGCAAATCATAATTGTCTTTATGGATAAACGTGTCCAATTCCATGAGCAGTCCTTCTTCGATATACCGCTCATATTGCTCCGCCTCCAACAACAGAACATCCGGCTGCTCCCGCTTTATAAATTCGATTTCCGCTTTGTCCACATCGTCTTCGGAAGCGTAGTCTATATGGCTGTTGTCCAAAACTTCAATTTCTATATCGGGGTATTTCGCTCTAAACACGTCGCCATATTGTTGATTGAAATATTCCTCGCTATAGTACATCACTTTCAACGATTTCGGTTTATTTGGAGCCGCTTGCGGACTGCCTGCGCACCCTCCGAGAAGCAGTGCAAAGATGATCAATATCCCCCATGCGTATTTCTCCTTAAACAATTTAACCGCCCCCGGTATATCTCAATTTTTATCCGAGATTTCAACCAATTTTTCGATGCGGCCATCGGCATTCCGCACAGCCTCTAAATCGAACGCGCCGTCGGGAAAGGTGAAAAAACGGTAAGTCCCGTTCCCGTCCAGTTCATCCGCAAAAGAACGGACTAATTTGCCGTGGTAATAAAAACGGTGTATTTTTTTATCAAAGGTTAAACCATACTTTTCATATTCGGCATAACTCTGCGCGGTCTCTTCGCTGTCCATCCAGTTCGCCGTGCCCGCTTGCTCCCGGGCCGATGCGACAGCTTCTTCAGCATATGACCGGGCGGCCGCCTCTTGATTCGCCGGAAAGGCTATCCCCGAGCCTATTGTTCCTAAGAGGATAAGACCAAGGACAACGATTCCGTTCTTTTTCTTGGCTATATCCATTATGCCGAAAATTCGCTGCTTCATCTCTTTTAAACCTCCGTGAAAATTGGTGGAAAACATCGTTTGCAGCTTGGATTGATTCCTGATTACCCGAAGGATCGTCTCGCTGTATTGCTGCCTTGCGGCATCATCCGCCCCTTTCACCACTTCCGCATCGCAGGAAATCTCGCATTGCTTGGCAATCGACTTGGCCATCAGATACACCGCGGGGTTAAACCAGTGCATCGCCGCCGCGACAAATACCAGGCTTTTATACCAAAGATCTTTTCGTTTAAAATGAATAAGCTCATGCTTGAGGATATACGGCAATTCATCGGCGGAGAAATGCTGTGCGGGCAGTAATAAAGCCGGGTTTACGAAACCGGTGAGCATCGGGCTGGTCACGCAGGGGGCGATATACAATCCGACCTGTTTGGTTATGCCGAGATCGCTTTTAATATTCAACAATATTTCATACATTTGCGGATCTGCGGGTTGTCTCCACCGTTTGACCAGCTTGAGAAAACGATAATGCTTCAGGCCATAATAAGCGGCAAATATAACAACCCCAGCCAGCCATAAGCCTCCCGCCGCTTGTTCCCAGGAACTTGCCGCCGTCAATCCCAAGCTCTCTTTTCCGGCCGGGATTAAAGCTTGGGTGCCCGCCGTATCTCCATATTCCTGCATGGCTTGACGAACCTCGGCGGGGGGAATAATATTCACCGGGATTAAAGCCGCGCCGGCGTGGAACCTGAGCGGAAAAATAAGTCCGGCCACAATGATCGCCCAAGCATAGTAAATCCATTTTGCGGCATATCTTTTCGACAGCCATGGAGTGACGGCCATAAAGCCGAATATAAGGACGGTCATGGAAATGGAACACTCGATCAAGGTACCTAGAAATCCCCGCATATTACTTCCCCCTTTCTCTCACCCAATTTACCAATTCTTCGATATCGCGGTCGCTGAGCCGTTTTCCGTCATACAGCGCATTTACAAAGCTAAGGAAAGAGTTTTCGTGATAAAGTTGCATAAATTTTCCTGTTTCAAACTTGAGATAATCCTCCTTGGTTACAAGCGGGAAATAGGTGCGTTCCTTGCCTTTTTTCTCCGTTCGCAGAAAACCTTTTTCAACCAGGCGCATCATGAGGGAAATGACGGTGGGCGCTTTCCACTCACGTTTGTTGCCCAGCTGTTCCATGACCATGGCTGTCGTAATCGGGGGTTCATTGGCCCAAGCGACCTTCATGATTTCAAACTCGGTGTCAGGCAGTTTTTTGAAGCGGCTCATTCGCTATCCATCTCCTTTTTAGACAATTGCCTATAATAATGTTATACACTTGCCTAAAATGAAAGTCAATACTTTCCAAAGCTGGCCCGCTGAAAAAAATTTGTCTATTTGATGGCAATCGCGAATTCCCCCAGAACAAACAAAAAGCGCCCGCGAGGGCGCCTCATTCTTTTATGCTAAGATGGTTTATTCGTTTCCGTCGCGGTTTGGATTTCCTGAGGTTTCTCCTCCTCAACGATGTCCCCCCGCGCTCCTCTCTTGAACTCCTTCAACATCGTGCCAAAGCTGCGCCCAAGTTCCGGTAGTTTGCTGGGACCGAACAACAGCAGCGCAGCTATGACCAAAAGCAGCAAATGAGAAGGACGCAACAAATTCTCAAGCACATTTATCACCCCTAAGGATTATCTTTGTGGCAATTATACTACTTTATAAAGATAATGAAAACCTTTTATCGGCGCCCCTTCGTCTTCTGCGGACAGGATAACGGCTTCTTCCAGAAACCAAAAACCGTTTCTGGGCATATGCTGTGTCATCACGTAACGCAAAGGAGCGAACATCATGGATTCTTACGGTCTGTGGGCTGTCATCGCCATTGGACTCGCGTCCAACCTGGATAATGCGGGTGTCGGTATTGCTTATGGGGTGCGGAAAATCCACATTCCCTGGTATTCCAATTTGGCCATCTCCTTCATTTCTTTTCTGGCCACACTAGTATCGGGGCTGTTCGGCAGTTGGCTCTCCCTGTGGTTTCACCCCTGGATCGGGCAAATGCTGGGAACGCTCGTCATCGTGGGGGTCGGAGTATGGGTACTGCTGCAGCCGTTCATCGAGAAAAAACCGTTGCCCCCGGCAAACGGAGCAAATTCGCTTACCCGGCTGCTGCGCAATCCCGAGGAAGCCGATACAGACAGTTCCAAATCGATCAGCCTGGGGGAGTCGATCGTGCTGGGGATCGCTTTAGCCATGAACGCGTTGGCGGGCGGATTTAACGCCGGAATCACGAGCCTGAATATTTGGTATACCTCGCTGTCGGTCGGCATTTTCAGCTTCCTATTGCTGGCGTTATGCTCCGGATTCGGTGAGAAATACGCCGCGGAGAAACTCGGCGACTACGCTACCGTTATCTCCGGCCTGCTGCTGATTTTTATCGGAATTCATCAAATGCTATAATAAAAGATAGAACTTGTAAAATTTAGGTGGCTCCGAATACCGTAAACAGCTTGATTTCGCTGGTGAAAAGCGGATTTTACGACGGAACCACCTTCCACCGCGTCATTCCGGACTTCATGATTCAGGGCGGCGACCCGGATGGCAATGGTACCGGCGGTCCGGGCTACGGCATTAAGGGCGAATTCCCGATTCGGCCGGCTCCCAGTTCTTCATCATGGTTGCGGATGCCCCGCACCTTGGCGGCGACTATGCCGGGGACAGACGCTGTCTCTGGCGAATTGGAACAAGCACGGCCTCCCATTATATAATGATTACAGGTTTCCTAATTTATGGGGGAGGTCGTATTCTTGAACTGGTTTACTAGTTTTGAAAAAGAGCTGGAAACAGCTTTCAGCGACGCGGAAAAGATTTTATCGGGAATGCCTGAAGCCTTCCGGGGACAAGCTGCCGCCTACCTTGACAGGTTTCACGCGCTTAAAAGGGGCGTTTCCCAAAACTACATATGCTACCTGCTGCCGTTTTGGCTGCAGGAGGCTGCCGGCACCAAAACGGAGGACAGCCGGCGCTTAACCGTCGCCATGATTTTCGTCATGATGTATTACCATTTGATCGACGAAGTAATGGACGATCCGGAAGCTGCGGATAAACGGAAACTGCCGTTGGCGAATCTGATTCAGCTTGAATTTTTACATATTTACGGCAGCTATTTTCCCGCCGCTTCTCCATTCTGGGGCTATTTCCGCAAATACGCGGCGGAGTGGGCGGAAGCGGTCGCGTTTGAGCACGAAAGTGATTTTTTCCAAGAGGACCCGGTACGGGTGGCTCACAAGGCCGCTCCAGTCAAACTGTCCGTTGCTGGGGCGCTGCTGCTGACCGGGCGGAAAACGCGGATTCCCGCTTTAGAAGCGGCGGTGGACACGGTATTGGTCACGCTGCAAATGCTGGACGATTGGGAGGATTGGGAGAAGGATTTAAGGGAAGGCAGCTACAATTGCCTGATATCCGATGTCCAGCGGGAGCTGCAGATTCCTAGAGACCGCCGGCCTACGCCGGAGGAGATCAGAGAGGCGTTGTACGTGCGGGACATCCTGCTCACCTATGCGGAACGGACGGATCAACACACCGCGGCTCTGGCCTCGGCCGCCCCCGGCCTTGTCCATTTGCGGGAGTTTCACGAACATCTCCGGCAAAACCTCAAGCAAGGGGCGTTGGATCTCCGGCAGCAGCGAAATTTGTTGATTAGTGGCGGATTGGAGTATTGGCTGTCGAAAAACAAGTCGCTTACCTAGCACTTTGTCGAGTTCCATGGTATAGTTAAGAGGAAATATTAACCTATTTTTCAGGAAAGGGTGATCTTATGACAACAGGAGCTCTCCTTCAATCGCAAGTTATTGAGAAAGCATGGCAGGACCCCAGCTTTAAGGCGAAGCTGCTCGCCGACCCGAAAGCCGCTATTCAGGAGGCACTCGGCGTAATTCTCCCGGATCATATCAAAATTAAAACCGTCGAAGAAAGCTCTGACGAATTTTACGTGGTGCTGCCGCCCAATCCGGCGAATGTGGTGAAAAGCGAGATCAAACCGCTCGGAAGTTGGGGATAGTTAATAAGCCAGACTCAGCGACGTCGGGCAGTTAACACCAAAACGGACAGGGAGCGGAAACGCTTATCCGTTAGATTGTTCCTCTTGATTTACGGAGGGAAACCGGATAACGACTTCCGTCCCTGCCCCTCTCTCACTTGTAAAGTGTATTTCGCCGTTCATCACCTCGATAATCCGGAACGTAACCATCAGCCCCAATCCGGTCCCTTTGGTTTTGTTGGAGAAATAAGGCTCTCCTAGCCGAGCCAACACCTCATTGCCCATCCCTTCCCCGTTGTCCTTAATATGAATCACGATGCTGTTCTCTTCCTCATAACCCCAAATCAGAATCTCGCCCTCCCCATTAAGCGCTTCGATACTATTTTTAATAATATTGATGAACGCCTGCTTAAATTTTGAGGAGTTTCCCCGAACGTAGAGATTTTTGGGAATATGAACGGAGATTTTGCCGCCTTGAAGGTTGGCGAGCGGAATTAATATTCCTTCGATATGGATAAATTCATCAAGCACATTGAGGACCGTTACCTTTCCGGCTTCAGGCTTGGCAAAAGTCAGAAAGTCCGTAATAATCCCCGACGCACGATCCAATTCTTCCAAGGCCATGCTTAAATAAACTTTATCTGAGTTTTGCTGTTTCTCGGCCAGCAGCTGCAGAAATCCGCGAGTAACTTGCAGCGGGTTGCGAACCTCATGGGCTACGGAAGCGGCCAGTTCGCTAATGATCTCCATTTTCTCCGAACGCTGCAGCTCATTGTTAAACATCTCCAACTGCTTGGAGTACTCAACCACTTGCTCATGATTGGCGGCAATTCTTCTGCCCAAAATAATAACCAGTGAGACGAGGAAGCAGACGACTCCCCATTTCCATAAAGAAAGTTTATAATACCCGCCGTTATAATAATACTGTAACAGGTCCCCAACGCAGATCAACGCAAAAGTAATAAATCCGGCGAAAAAAACAACCGCCTCTTTGTTCCGATTCATGATATAGATCGTTGAGGTGCAGGCCAAAATAATAAACTCTGCAATCATGATGTATCCCACTAATTGAACGGTAACCACGGAGTAGATCGTGTAAAAATGATTAAACGACATCTCATTGACAAGCATAACAAGGAAACAAAAAATAAAGTAAGCGACTAAAAAATTCCGAGTATGTCGAATGAGGCCACGGTACCCGGGACCGAATATTTTTTCAAAGAAAAAGATCACCGAGGGAAGCATGGTAAACAACGATATGTCAAACAGCATCAACAATAATGAGCCCGCTGTCGTATAGTCGAAAAGCCAATTTACAAACGGTGAATACGTAAGCACGAGCAGCCCGCTAGATAAAATGACCGCGCAAAGCGAAAACCACATCGACATATTTACATATTTCAAAAAAAGAGAACAAACGAGCATAATTACGGCGATAAACATAAGCGTACTGCCCACAATCAAATCCGCAATGTTGCCTCTAACAAAGTCCTTCATCAATCCCTGATAATGACCGATTTTGATATCATCGAAAACGCCAATTTTGTTGGTAGCTGACGATACTCCAATATAGACTGTTTGCCCGGAATTTTCAGCAGTGATCGGGAACAGGACGCTATTTAGGTTATAGTTGAATTTTCGCTGGGTTTCGTAAACTTGAACTCCATCCATATCAACTACAATGTGCCTACCGTATATTTTATCGATTAGAACAACCAGGGAATTGTCGGTTAATTCGGGAAGCTGGATCTTGATCCATTGAGCCATCTCCGCGTTTGGCTTCAACGGAATCTTCTCGCCCGCTTTCACATCGATCCAACCATCAAGCGCCTCAAGCTGCTCAATGCTCATCTGCGGATCTAAGCGGTCAGTCCAGGCAATTTGCCAGCGATCTATTTTGATAACATCCGATCCCGAATCGCTTGAACTATTAAATAGAAAGACACAAAAAGCCGCCAGAAGCAGCACGAAAAAAACAGCCACGCCTTTGATCCAAGCCTTCATTACAGCACCTCTGCACTTAAAATAAAACGAGCTACCTTGTACATTTCGCTACAATCCCTATTAAAACCTCCAATTTTATGGAAATGTAGAGAAATTTTTTTAAGCTTTATGCACCACAGTTATTTTAACGTTTATATGAAGTTTTAGCTATGAATAGGTGCAAAAAAATGAAAGGAAAATTTGGCTCAACCTAATAATCAGCGCTTGACAGGGAAGGCCGGTGGGTTGGTCGGCAGATCAATATCCACTTTCCGGACGCTTTGCACGAATATCCCGTTTGATCCGGAAGGGCAAGACACCGAAAAAAATGAAAGGACCGTGATTAGCCCCCACCCTCTACCCTCTGAACCAAAGGGATAATCGTGCAAAGCAGCATGGAGGGATTGAGTCCAGGACACAAACGCTATAGACAGCCACCTCAGAGCCATAGTCATAATTTATTTTATCAAGCACTGATCTCGGTTTTGAGCCAAAAATTTTGGGCTCAACTTTAGAAATCGGCGTTTGACGGATAACCTTTGGACGAGGAATAAGTGCCGTGAACTATAGGAGCTATCGCTGCAACGCGAAAAACCGCAGGCAGTGCCTGCGGTAAGAGTCTGGCCGAATTTTATAACGAGTAAGAGGTCACAAATCCGCCATCGCCATGAAAATTATTGATCAAGCAATTTTACAAGTTCATTTACCGGCAACCCTGTTACAGCCGATATTTGGTCAAACATCATTTAGTGGCTTGAGGCGGTTCATCATTAGTGGATTTCCTCCTACAGCAATTTTACCATATCTATATGGCTGCAAATAAGACCCCTTTACAGTCTTAAAACGGAAAAGAAAGCTGCTCGACCTCCGGGGTAATTTCCCGCTCGGATACGGTGCAGGTCGGCTGCGGGACGGCCCCCGGCCGCCAGGCCGGGACCTCCGTGCCGATGCCGGATGAAGCCTGGGCCCCGCGCGTTTCCGAACCGTCTAGTCCGTGTTTGGTCAAAAGGGCGCACGCCATCTGCTTAAAACGGTCCGTATACCACGGCTCCGCGTAGGCCCCGGCGTAAAGCGCACGGTAGCGGGACACCAGCTTGGGATCATGCTGCTGCAGCGTCCGGAAGTACCAGGCTTTCACGTCCGGCGAAAGCCTAAGCAAGGAGATCATGGCAAACCCGGCGCCATGCTCCTTGGCCGACCGGAGCAGGTTGTCCAAACCTTCCTCCGAATCGGTCAGAAACGGAAGGACCGGTGCGGCGAATATGCCGACAGGAATACCGTGCTCCGCCAAATATTTCACGGTGGCGAGACGTTTGCCGGGATGAGGCGAAGCCGGCTCCAGCTTGCGGATCAGCTCGGCGTCCAGCGTATTGACGCTGATGTTCACCGAAACGCCGGGCATTTTGCGCAAAATATCGATGTCCCGCATCACCAGCGGAGAACGCGTCGTCACGCTGGTATGAATCCGGTATTTGGCCAATACTTTCAGGCACTCCCGGGTGATCTGTTCCTTGGCTTCGACAGGCTGATACGGGTCGGTGGCCGTGCCGATCGCCACCTGCCCGACATGCCGGCTAACAGCCTCAATATCGTAGGCGAACTTACGGGCCAAAGCCGTTAGCTGCCGCTCCAGCGCCTCCGCCGCATTTTCCTTGACCGAAATATGAAATTGGAATTCGTCCTCCGCGCTCCTCCCGAGAAACGTCTGGAACGCTCTGGCATAACAGAAGCTGCATCCATGGCCGCAGCCTCGGTACGGATTAATCGACCATTCGAAGGGCATCGCCTCCTCCTTGACGCGGTTTAACGTCGTCTTCGTCTGAATATGTTCATACCGGGTTTCGGACATCCCCTTCCCTCCTTACATTAAAGCTCCACCGAAAAAAATAAGGGCAAAAACGCACGTTATTCCGGCGATAACCGTCCATTCGAGAGAAATAGAGGAAATTTTTGTCGCTATCTTCTCGAATCACAAGGAAATGCCCATATTCTGGACCATCCATAGGAAAATAAGGACAAAAAGTGCCCCTAATGGGAATGAACATGGCTGGTTCCGGATAATAAGTACATAAAGTGCCGCTATTTGAAGGCCGAGGATTCGCCATACCAGCACCGAACTGTCAAGCACCGATTTTTAGGTAGATCCTCATTTCTGCCGTTCATTTCTGCCGTTCATTTCTGCCGATCATTTTTGCCAATCACTTTTGCCTATCGTCAATTCTTAGTATACCAAACGTACGTTCTCATTAAAAGAGGTAAGGCGATCCAGATTTTTCAAGTGGAAGTGTTCATGAAAGCGAGAGGAACACTGGATTTTGGGGCAAACTCAACATAATCGCGAATTCATTAGGAGGGACTTGTTCATGGCTACAAACCACGATAAAACCAAGGCGGATTTTGTATATGAAAGATACGAACTGTTAGCCGAAGACCGCCCGGAGAACGATATTCCCGATGATGATCTGCTGCACCACGATACGCGTGTAGCCCAGGGCATCAGCGAAAATACGGGCGAGAACGGCCAAAACGATATCGACAGCCTTCCCGATCTGCTGTTCGGCGAGCTGACCGATGTGCCTGACGCCGACGCTATCCAGAAGGACAGCCCGGTTGATCCGGTCGCACCCGATCCGGACGCAATGCACGGCACCGATTTGTTAAACGGGTACGACGGAGATGAGGATTAGCGGTAAATTGCGGAATCCCCTGACAATGCCGGGCGCTGGCGCCGTATGCTTAATAAATCGCCCGGCACAGCCGGTTGCGGCCCGCTTGTTTCGCCTCGTACAGCGCCTGGTCCGCCTTGTCGATCAGCTCTTCCTGACGAACGTTGGGATACGTTGCGCTGCCGGCGGAGATCGTTAGCCTAAGCTCCCCGCCTCCCGGCAGGAAAAACGGATGCGCCTCCACGTTTTGACGCAGCCGTTCGCCGATCTTCTCGATCTGCTCCGCGTCGCACTGGTCGACCAGGATGACGAACTCTTCGCCGCCCTTGCGAAAAATATGATCGCCCGGCCGGAACGTGTCCCGCAGCACATCGGCAAATTGCAATAAAACGGCGTCTCCCGCCGAATGGCCGTAGCTGTCGTTGACCTGTTTGAAAAAATCGATGTCGACAAACAGCAGCGTAAAGGGGGCGCCGTTTCGGTTGGAGGAGGCGACTTTTTGCGCCATCATGGCCTCAAACGCCCGCGAGTTGTACAAACGTGTCAAAAAATCGCGGGTAGCGGCCTCCCTCATCATTTTCACGGACTCGTCCGCTTCGCGCAAATGCTGGAGCATTAAATACGTAAACATCCCGGCGACAATAAATAAAAGGGTATACATAACTATAGCAGCCCATGAACTTATGTTTAACACCAGCAAAAAGAGAACCATCGTATTGGCGGCGGATAACATCAAGGCCGGCAGCCACCTCTTCAGCGAAAGCTTTCGCGCGCGCAGAAAAAACAGGGCAATCAGCAGCGTGATCAGCACGTTCACGGCGCCGGCCATGGAATGGAAGCTAAACCCGTGCAAAAAGAACAGGCGGTAGACCGCAATAATCAGGGCGGAAATGCCCCCGCTGATCCCTCCACCCGCGTAAACGGCGATCAGAACGGGCAGCTGCCGGAAATCGGCAACCGTTTGCATGCCGATGGGAAAGTTATAATACATCAGAACGACGCCGAACAACCCCAGCATCAATCCAAGGAACGCCCGGGTCCACGCCGTGCTTTGTTTTTTGGACAAAAACCTGCTTTGAATCATATAGCCGAAATAAATAAAAGCCGTAAGCAAGGCAAAATTGGATAGTAAACTGTGCAGCATCATGAATGTACCTCTCTGAAGGAAGTGCAGGCAAATCGATGATTCATAATGCTAGCATAGCACAGATATAGATGAAAAAGATCATCTTTCCTCCTAAATTTCGTCATATTTCGACACTATTTATATAAAAATTCGACAAATTATTTAAAATTTTAAATTTATAAACATCGCGCCTCTCGGATAAAGCGCTGGATGGCCCATATTCCGGCTTGATAGACTCCGTGCTATAATGGCTCTGGAGATCGCCGAGACGAAAGGGTGAAAACGGATGAATGAGACTGCGGAGTTGAATGAAGCTGCGGAGTTGAATGAAGCTGCGGAGTTGAATGAAGCTGCGGAGTTGAATGAAGCTGCGGAGTTGAATGAAGCTGCGGAGTTGAATGAAGCTGCGGAGTTGAATGAAGCTGCGGAGTTGAATGAAGCTGTGGAGTTGCCGCAGGGTTCTGTCCAGGTATGCCTTTTGGCGGGAAAAATCATGCTGCAGAGCGGCGCGGAGACCTACCGCGTGGAAGATACGATGAACCGGATGGCCAGCGCGCTGGGACTGCCCGGATCGCACAGCTATGTAACGCCGACGGGAATCGTGTTTCAATCCGGCGATACGGAATCGGCCAAACTGATTCGGATCGTCGAACGCACGACGGATCTGCAAAAGGTCGCCGATGTCAACGATGTATCGCGAAAGCTGGCCGGCGGAGAGCTGACCTGCGCCGAGGCCCGCGCCCGGCTCCTGGAAATCGAGGCGGGCACGAACGCCTATCCGGTGGCGCTGCAAATCGCTGCCGCCGCGGTGGCCAGCGGCTGCTTCACCTTGATGTTTCAGGGCGGGCTGCCCGATTTCATCCCCGGGGTACTGTGCGGCGGCTCCGGGTTTGCGGCTTTTCTTCTTTTTCACCGCTTGGTCAAAGTAAAATTTTTTGCCGAATTTACGGCTTCGCTGCTGATCGGCTTGCTGGCGGCGCTCCTCGTATCGCTCGGCTTGGGCCGCGAGCTCGACAAAATCATCATCGGCTCCGTCATGCCGCTTGTTCCCGGCCTGTTGATCACCAACGCCGTCCGGGATTTAATGGCCGGCCATCTCGTTTCCGGCTTGTCCCGCGGGGCCGAAGCCTTTCTTACCGCCTTCGCCATCGGTGCGGGCATCGCGGTGATGTTTACGTTGTTTTGACGGCAGCAAAATGTTGTTTACCGGACCAAATGTCGTGACGCATCGGAGGGAATTTTAAACCTATGAACTTGATCGTTCAACTGCTTACCAGCTTTATCGCCTCGGCGGCCTTCGGCATTTTGTTTAATGCCCCGGGGCGCACCCTGCTGCAGTGCGGCTTCTCCGGCATGATCGGCTGGATCGCCTATGTGCTGCTCGAGCAGAGGGCGGACGCCGTTTTCTCCACCGTCGCAGCCACGTTTATCGTCGGCGTGATTAGCCGCCTTTTTGCCAGATATTACAAGAAGCCCGTCATCATCTTCAGCGTCGCGGGAATTATTCCGCTCGTCCCCGGCGGCCTCGCCTACGATGCCATGCGCAAATTCGTGGAGAACGAGTACAACCTGGCCGTCCAGTTGGCCGCCCAGGCTTTCTTGATCTCGGGTTCGATCGCCATCGGACTGGTGTTGTCCGAGGTGCTCGGCCAGCTTCTGATCAGATATCCGCGCCGCTTAAACGGCAACTAGGCCCTGTCTCGCATCCGCATTTCTTCGGAGCGCTACGGGGCCTGTCCAACGCTTTGTATGATGTTTTGGGATTACTTACTGGGCTTCCACTTTGACGAATTGGCCTTTCGCTTCGCATTTAGGGCATTTTTGCGGCTTGCAGCGCCCTTCCTTCGTTTCCCCGCAAGCTTCGCATTTCCATACCGCCATCTAAGCTCACCTCCCCGCCATCCTTTAACCCGAATTGTAGCAAGGATTTCCGCGAGAAGATGAGACAAATATCACAACCAGGCGTTCGTTATTCCTCTATCGCCGACTTCATCCAAAACGTGTTCATATACACCTGTTCAAACCCTGTTTTCAGCATATTCCGATGGCTGGCCGTGCCGAATTCCACATCGACGTAAACCCGCTTTAATCCCAGCGCCGCGGCAGCCTGAAGGCGATGCCGGATCAGCGCCGTCTGCAAGCCTTGCCCCCTGTAATCCGGGAACGTAAAATCGTTGGCCACGTATCCTTCCTTGCCGCGGATAAACAGGGAGCCCATCGCGGCCGGGTCCTCATCCGCATAGGCCACGAAATTTTGAAAGTCGTCCCGGCAAAAGTAGCGGCATTTCCGCTCAATCCCCTGGTCGTCCAGCTTGACCGCGCCGCCGTTCGAGCGGCCGATCAGCGCGATAAACCGCTTTGCCTCTTCCGGCGTGGCGACCCGGCGAACGGATAGCGCGGGAACTCCCGCTTCTCCCTGATTCCGGGGACCGGGGCCGGTTTCGGGTTCCAGCTCCCGTTTAAGAAAAACAAGCTGCAGCCTCGGAACAAAGCCCTGCGACGATAAGGCCTCCGCGACTGCGCCGCTTTGCTTGTCCGGCGTCATATCGAAGCAGGGCACGATATTTGCCGCGCCGTAATGCCGCAGGATGTCCGGCAGCCGCTCCGCTTCGGCCGGTCCGAACCCGATGACGCGATTATAATAACTCGACTGGGGCGACTGACGGTCCATCAGCAGGGTTGCGCCGCCCATTTTCGTCGCCGTCAGTTTTGTTTCAAGATGCGATAACGACCGTTCGTTGTTGAACACCGTCATCTTCATTTCCAGAGCGGCAATCCGTTCCACATCCTCTACAATCCGGTTCTTTCGCTCCTGAGGCTTGTGCATGCCAGCATCATCCTTTCCGCTTGCTCAAATCCGATCGCCTTCGAAACCGGGGGGCATGATATAATAACAATCGGTTGTCCTTTTGCTAGAATAACATCTCTTACCGAAAGAAGTGAAGAACACCGCGATGATCGGCGATATCATTTTGGAGGTCGTCCTCCCCATTTTCGTGCTGATCGGACTTGGCTGCCTGATGCAGCGCGCGTTCCGGCTCGATTTGTACACCTTGTCCAAAATGAATTTTTATTTCATCACCCCGGCGGTGGTGTTTCTAAGCATGTACCAATCCCAAATGTCCGCGGAGCTGCTCGGCAGCGTCACCGGTTTTTACGTATTATATGTGTTGTTGTTATGGGGAATCAGCATGCTGGTCAGCCGCAGCCTCAAGTTCAGCCGCGGGCTGCGGGCCGCGTTCACGAACAGCCTTATCCTCGACAATTCCGGGAACTACGGGCTGCCGATCAATCAATTGGCATTCAAGGGCGATCCGCTTGCCGCGTCGGTGCAGGCGCTGGTGATGACGTTTCAAAGCCTGGTCACCTTCACATACGGCGTAATGTCCGTGCAGCGGGCCAAATCCGGCGGCACGCTGAAAGCCGCCCTGATCGGATTTTTGAAGATGCCCGTGCCTTACGCTCTCGTGCTGGGCATGGCTTTGCACGTCCTGAATTTGCCCTTGCCGTACTTTGTCTCGAAGCCGATGGGGTATATCGCCGACTCCATGGTTGCCGTCGCGCTGCTGACGCTTGGAGCGCAAATCGTCAAATACCCGCTGCGGCTCGACCGGTTCGACGTGTATGTCAGCGTCGCCCTGCGCCTGCTGATCGGCCCGGCGATCGGCTTTGGTTTAATTCTGCTGCTGGGGCTGAAAGGCGTCCCGGCCCAGGCGCTGCTGCTCGCCTCCGGCATGCCGACCGGCGTGAACAGCACCATTTTGGCCGAGGAATACGACAATGAGCCCGATTTCGCCTCGCAAACCGTGCTTATCTCCACCTTATTGAATATCGTGACGATGACGGCGCTGATTTCGCTCGCCAAATACGTGGGGTGACAGCGCCAACGCTTGCCGGCGGCGATCGGAAGCGGCAGCAGCGGGCGATTGCAGTGGGCGGTTGCAGCGGGCGGTTGCAGCGCCCGACCGGGGGCGATCGGCGCGGCGCTTGCTACGGCCCGGCCGGAGCGGGCGGCGCGCTGCCTGCATGATTCAACGGCGACGCTAGGCTGCACCATTGGAATCCGCACAGGCAGCTCCGATTGTCGTACTCGTACGGCCAAATCCGTTCCCCTATTAACGGAACTGCTCCAGGTGAATTTTGATCACGATTTTGCGGACCGGGCTCTCTTCGTGGATATAACCGCAAGGGCGATGCAGCTCGGAAGGGAAAAACACCGCGAACTGCCCCGGCCCAAGCAGCAGCTCGCTTACACTCCCGGCAGCGGCGGATTCGTAAAACCGGATGTCCTCCCCGGGCAGCCGATCCTCAATCATGTTCAGGCGGCCGCCATCCATCGTCCATCCGATCCGCTCTTCCCCGCTGACGATGAATTGGATGTCTACGTACGTCTCGTGGGACTCGAAGCTCAGCGAGGCTGCCGGGCGGGTAACATATTCCTGCACCAGCGCATACATCCGCTCCCCTTCCAGTTCGTACCTGCCCACCGGCAGAGCGGATAGACGGCCCGCAAACAAATGCTCCAAGCCCCTCCGAACGGCAGCCGGATACACCTGCTTATCCCGCTCGAAACGCCTGATGTCGCCCGCCATCACCGGCGTTCGCTTCCTTTGGCGCGGCCGCCGTCCATCCCGGGCAGCTCGGGATCGCGCTGTTCTCCTGCCGCCGCGGCCGTCCGCTGCAGCCACTTCAGCCGCGCCATCGCCTCGCTGCCTCCGCGCCCGAACAGATCGTGCAGCTCGGTGTACTCCCTGTATAACAGGTCATACACCGCCTTGTGCGCCGGGTTCGGGCGATAGGCCGCCTCCTGCACCCGGGCCATACGCCCCGCCGCTTCCTCGATGCGATCGTAACCGCCGCAGCGCGAACCTGCGGCTACCGCGCCGAGCATCGCCGCGCCGAGCGCAGGCGTCTGCGCGGAAGCGGCGAGCTTGATTTCGCGGCCGGTAACATCGGCGAATATTTGCATCAGCAGCCGGTTTTTCCCGGGCAAACCGCCGCAGGCAAACAGCTCGCGCACCTCCACGCCCGCCGCCTCAAAGGTTTCGATCACTTTGCGGGTGCCGAAAGCGGTCGCTTCAAGCAACGCGCGGTAAATTTCCTCCGGTTTCGTTTGCAGCGTCAAGCCCATGATCAAGCCGCTGAGATGGGCATTGACGAGTACGGAGCGGTTGCCGTTCCACCAATCGAGCGCCGCCAGTCCGTGTTCCCCCGGCCGCAGCCGGCTTGCCCGCCGCTCCAGCCATTCGTGCACCGTCACGCCTTCGCGTACAGCGGCCTGTTCGGCATACGCCGGCACAGCCTGCTGCACGTACCAGCCAAACAAATCGCCGACCGCCGCCTGCCCGGCCTCATAAGCGTACAGTCCGGGGATAATACCGTCCCTGGCTAAGCCGCAGATCCCTTCTACCGCCACCTCCTTGCCGCTGAGCAAAAGGTGGCAGAGCGACGTTCCCATAGACAGCACCATCTGCCCCGGCTTCGTAGCGCCGACGCCGGGGACGGCCGCATGGGCGTCGATCATCCCCGGAGCGACGGCGATGCCGGGGCGCAGCCCCATCACGGCCGCCGCCTCGGCCGTCAACCGGCCCGCGGCCCCATCCAGCTTCGCGATCTCCCCGCGCAGCTTGGTCTCCGCGAAGCTTTCGAACCGCGGATCAAGCGCCCGGCAAAACGCGGCGGAGGGGTATCCCTCCCCGGAGTGCCACAGCGCTTTATAGCCGGCGCAGCCGCTGCTGCGCTTCAGCTCCCCGGTCATCCAGAACACGATCCAGTCCGCCGCTTCGACGAAACGATCCGCCGCAGCGTACACCTCAGGAGCTTCGCGCAGCACTTGCAGCGCTTTGGGGAACATCCACTCGGAGGAGATTTTTCCGCCATAGCGGCTGAGAAAAGCTTCGCCACGCGTTGCCGCCACGGCGTTGATCAGGTCCGCCTCCTCCTGGGAGGCGTGATGCTTCCACAGTTTGACGTATGCGTGCGGCTCGCGGCGGAATCCTTCTTTTAAGAACAGCGGGGTTCCCGCTTCATCCACCGGCAGCATCGTGCAGGAGGTGAAATCGACGCCGATGCCGATCACTTGCCCGGGGGAAACGCCCGCTGCGCGCAGCACCTCCGGTACGGACCGCCGCAGCACCTCCACGTAATCGCCGGGGTGTTGGAGCGCCCACTCCGGGCCAAGCCGGATACCGCAGCCGATGAGTTCCTCCTCCATTACACCGTGCGGATAAGGGGTCGCATGCCAGGCCAGCTCCCGTCCGTCCGCCGCATCAACAAGCACCGCCCGCCCCGATGCGGTTCCGAAATCGATCCCGATCGCATAACGCGGTTCTGTCTCCTTGCCCATGTCCATCTCCATCCTTTCCGCCTCTCTATTTGTACAGCGGGCCGAACGCCGCGCACGCCCGGTAATCGGCGCCGACCGGATCGTTTGCGCCGAAGGCGTCCCAGGCGCTCGGGCGGAAAATCCGCTCCTCGGGCACGTTGTGCATGGTGACCGGAATCCGCAGCATGGCGGCAAGCGTCAGCCACTCCGAGCCGATATGCCCGTAGCTGGCCGCGCAGTGGTTGGAGCCCCAATGGCTCATCACCGCGTAGACGTCGCGGAACGGACCGGAACCGGTCAAATTGGGGACAAACCAGGTGGTCGGCCAGGTCGGGTCGGAGCGGCGGTCCAGCTTCTCGTGCACCTCCGGCGGCAGCTCCACCGAATAACCTTCGGCGATTTGCAGCACCGGTCCCAACCCGCGGATCAGATTGATGCGGGCGATCGTCAGCGGCATGCCGCCGCGCGTAGTGAAATCGGTGGAAAATCCGCCCGACGGGAAAAAGTCCTTCGCCGGGCACCAGGCTACCGCGTCTAGACAACGCTGAACCTCCTGCTCGCCGATCTCCCAAAACGGCTTCATCGCCGGCTGCCCGTTTAAGCTCTGTTCCCCGGTGCCGTCCAGCGCGGCCGGGCCGGAATTGATCAGGTGAATCACGCCGCCCGCCGCCCGGCCTGTCAGGCGCTGCCCGGTAACGCGCTCCACCGCCTCCGGACTCCAGTAAGTCCGCACATCCGCGAAGATTTGCGCGCTTTGGCTGAGCTGGTGGCCCAGCAGCATCGTGACCGCGTTCAGGTTGTCGTTTTCGGTCGCCAGCACAAACGGTTCGCGGATGCCGTTCCAGTCGAAGGAGCTGCACAGCACCGCCTCCATGAAATCGCCGGTCGGCAAATGGTCGGTCCAAGCCCGCTGCCCCTGAAATCCGGCGGCGATCGCGTTATGGCCTATCGCTTCCTCGCCATAGCCCATCTCCGCGAGCTTGGGATTTCCGATCATCAAATCGCGGGCAATCAAGGCCATTTTCACGACGATCTCCCAATCCCGCTCTTTCTGCTCCGCCGATCTTTGCCGTTCAGGGGGATTCACATCCTCTCCCTCGCGGCAGTTGGCTTTCGTCCAGGCCAGCGCTTTGGCGTACTCCTCGCGGTCGTAAATGCCCCGCTCCATCCGGCGGATGAACTCGGTCATGTCCACGTACTCGTTACGCATGCCAAGGTAGTTCTGGAAAAAGCCCTCGTCGACGATGCAGCCGGCGATCCCCATCGAAACGCTCCCCATCGACAAATACGATTTGCCGCGAATCGCCGCGACCGCCAGCCCCGCTTTGGCGAACTGCAGCAGCTTGTCCTGGACGTCGCCCGGAATGGTATCGTCTCCGATATCCTGCACATCACGCCCATAAATGCTGAACGCGGGCAAACCCTTCTGATTATGGGCGGCTAACGCGGCGGCCAAATACACCGCTCCCGGGCGCTCCGTGCCGTTGAAGCCCCAGATCGCTTTCGGCATCCACGGGTCTTCGTCGATCGTCTCCAGCGGATAACACCAGGAAGGCGTTACCGTGATCGTCAGGCCAACCCCCTCGCGCCGGAACTTCTCCGCCGTTTTGGCCGCTTCGCCCACGCCGCCGATCGTCGTGTCGGCGATGACGCATTCCACCGGCAGCCCGTTGGCGTGGCGCAGCTTTTCGGTGAGCAGACGGGCGCAGGCCTCGGCCAGCTTCATCGTCGGCTCCTCCAGGGACTCGCGGATGCCGCCCCGGCGTCCGTCGATAACCGGGCGGATGCCGATTTTGGGCATCTCGCCCGCCAGACGATTTACTATGACAGGTAAGCTCATGTTGTTTATCCCTCCCAATTATAATGAAAGTTGCCCGGAGATACGCCGCGATAAATCGCGAAGCTGGCGGACTTCCAAGCGGTTCGTTTCCGTGAAGCTCCGGTGATCCTTGACGCGGCAGCCATAATTGCCGAAAATGCCCTCCAGCATAAGAAAATACTTGGCGTTGACCGGATACAGCTGCTTCTCGATCAGCGAGGTCATACTTAGAAAACCGGTCAGTTCATCGGCCTTCTCCGGCTGTTCCCGCCAGTTTTGCAGCAGCCATACATACAGGTCCGGTTGAAAATTGGCCATGACCCCGCTGTAGCCATGTACGCCAAGCTCCAGCGTTTCCAGCAGGGTGGCCGTGTTGGCGTTGTATATTTTCAAGCCGCTGTCCCGGGTAGCTTCCAGCTTAAAGCGGATATTGCCGGTGTCGCAGCTCGTGTCCTTCAGGAAGCAAAAACGGCCGGTGCCGGCGCTCCAGCGGAGCAGTTCGGGCGAAATGAGCCGTTTGTAAGGATAGGGGCATTCGTAGAAGCCGAGCGGAATTTGCTCCGGCAGCTCCTTCAGAAGCCGCTCCAGATTGCGTTTCCACACGTCGTCCCCTTCCTCTTCCCGGGCCAGCCGGTTGGTAATGAGCACAAGCGCGTCGATGCCCGTCCCGGCCATCGCGTTCAGTTCCCGGACCTGTCCGGCAAAATCGTCGGAGATGTGCCCCGAAGCGATGACCGGTACGCGCCCAGCCGCCTTCTCCTTAATAAACGCGGCCAGCTTCACCCGCTCTTCCAAACTCAAATGGAACATCTCGCTGGACTGGCATACGGCAAACAGCCCGTTTACGCCATGGGCGATATACCATTCCACAGCCCGCGCCTGCGCCTCGTAGTCGATTTCTCCGCCCGCCGTAAATGGCGTGACCATCGTCGGCCAGACACCGCCGGCCATGGGCGAATTACTCTGCCTATTCATGTGCGTTCCTCCACGTTAGTCATTATGTTTTGCCTCCGGAATCGTAAAGCCAATCCTAAGGACTCCAGCCCCGTTATTTCCACCGCAGCCGCACAAAAGCAATGTTCTCCCGGTTCCAGGTGTAAGTCAGGTATAGGATGCCGCCATAAACGATCAGCGCCGGATAGGAGTACTCGCCTTCCCCGTCCTCCAGCACCGCTTCGCGCCTCCAGGTCAGCCCGTTGTCGCGCGAAATGTCCAGCGTCAGCGGCGTTCGCGGTCCCCAGTTGACACCGACCGGATTGCTGCACAGCACCAGCGTCCCGTCGTCAAGGCGGGCAACGTCCAGCCCGCTGTTGTTGTTGGGCAGCCCGGTTGGATAAGCTTCGCTCCAGGTCAGCCCGCCGTCCGGCGAATCGCTGCGGTAGATTTGCCCTTCGGTGCTGCGCAGCAGCATATGAACCACCCCGGGCCGGGACTCCCACAGGGACGGTTGAATCACACCCCGCCCGTAGAAGGACTGCTCCGATACCGGAATGTCGCTGGCCGGAGCGGCGCCGCCAATAGCTGAAGCGGCCCCGTGCCCGGGAGCGCTGCCATTTAACGGCACGTCGTCCACGGGAGCAACGCCGCCTTCCGGAACACTGCAGTCCGCAGGAACGCCTCCGTTCCCCGCTGCAGCCCCGAACGCCGACGGGCCGCTGCTTCCAGCTAGACTGCCGGATGCCGACGCGATGACGCTCTCCCGTATGCCGCCGGCCGGCCAGGCATCCTCCCCGCCGATGCCGGGGATGCCGACCCAGCCGCTGCGGCGCCAGCTCCGGCCGCGATCGTCCGAGCGGTCGGTGAAGGCGCGCCACAGCCCGTCCTCGGTCGAAGCAGGCGCGAGCCAGGCCCCGTCCGCCAGCACGATCGCTTTGTTGCGCACCGGTCCGCGCCCGCCGTGATCTCCCGGAACCAGCTCGGCCGCCATGGTCCAGGTGCGCCCGCCGTCAGCCGAGCGCTTGAACAGCGTCCGCCACTCCTTAATCAAGCGGCCAGCTTTATAGAACAGAATGATTTCGCCGCTCTCCAAAACCAGCAGCACCGGATTCCAGCAAGGCTCATCCGGTTCGTCCGCCAGCTTGCCGGGCTCCGACCAAACGCCGCCGCTTCTGCGCGCCCCCCAGATCGCGGTGTCGTCCGCCCCCTCCCGGCTGCCCGCGAACCAAACCGCCAGTACGTCGCCGCCTTCAAGCACGGCCAGATGCGAAGCGTGACAGCTGGCAAACGGCTGTTCCCCGTTCATGATGAGCTCTTTCTCGATTTTTTTAAACATGTCATGCCCCCTCTCCATCACGTTCACCTAGCCTTTGATCCCCGAATTGGTAATCCCTTCGACGAAGTAGCGCTGCAGGGACAGAAACACGATGATCGACGGGATAATCGCCATGCAGGCGGCGGCCAACGATGTGCCGTACTGGAACTGGGCGGTGGAATTGGCCCCGCCCATAAACTGCGCGATCCCTACGGTGAGCGGCTTCAGCGCGTTCTCGCGGATCGCGATCATCGGCCACAGGAAATTGTTCCAATTGGAGATGAACATCAGAATCGTCACCGTGGACACGGCCGGTTTGGTCAGCGGCAGCATGATTTTGGCGAAGATGCCGAAATCTTTGCATCCGTCGATACGGGCGGCCTCTTCAAGCTCGTTGGGGATGCGTTTGAAAAAGCTGGTCAAAATGTACACGCTCGTTACGTTGGCTCCCGCCACGAGAATCAGCGCGGCGAACGTGTTCAGCAGCTTCAGCTCGGAGACGAGCAGGAACAGCGGTACGATATAGGCCTGAATCGGAATGAGCAGCATGGACACGATCAGGGTGAACATCAATTTTTTGCCGCGAAAATTCAGCCGTCCGAAGGCGTAGGCCGCCGGCGTCGTCAGCGCCAGCACGAACAACGTCGACAGCACCGTGATCAGCACGCTGTTCGCCATCCAGCCGGTAAAGGGGTACTGCTCCAGCACCGCCTTGTAGTTGACGAAGGTGAAGGCGGCGATCCATTTCGGCGGATAGTTCATGATTTCGGCTTCCGGCTTCAACGAGGAGACGAGGGACCACAGCAGCGGAAAGACGAATATCGCCCCGATGACCGCCATGACGAGGTATGTCAGCGTTATTTTGAGCTTCATGTCACAGGTCCCCCCTAGTCTTCCAGCTTCAGCAGTCTGGATTGAATTTGCACGAACACGATCAAAAGGAACAAAGTGGCCATGCCAAGTACGGAGCCGTATCCGAGATTGTAGTTCTGGAACGCCGTACCGTACAAATACTGCACCAGGGTGAGCGTGGCCGTCCCCGGCCCGCCGTTCGTCATGACGAAGATCTGGTCAAAAATCTGGATCGTATTGATCAAGGTTAGCGTAATGACCATCGAGGTGATCGGCTTCAGCAGCGGCAGCGTAATCCGCATGAAAGCCTGCGCGCCCGTCGCCCCGTCGATCTTGGCCGCTTCGTACAGATCGGCGGAAATATCCTGCAGGCCGGCCAGATACAAAATCATGTTGTAGCCGAGAAACGACCATACCGTCACGATCGCGATCGACAGCAGCGCCCATTTTTCGCTCGTCAGCCATTCCACGGGGCCGAGCCCCGCCGCTTTCAAATAGTAATTCAGAATCCCGAAATTGTTGTCGTACAGCCAGTTCCAGATGATGCCGACCACCGCGGGAATCAGCACGTAAGGGATGATCGAAATCGTTCTTACGGCGTTTCGAAACCGCAGCTTCCGGTTAAGCAGCACCGCGACCAGCAGGCTGAAGACAATCAGCGGCGGCAGCGTCAGCAGCAGGAACAGCAGCGTATTTTTCAGCGAGACCCAAAATATCGGATCATGCAGCAGCTTCCGGAAATTGTTCAGACCGGCAAACTCCGCGTCGCCCACGATGTTCCATTTCATGAAGCCGATAAACAGCCCGGCCACGCTTGGGCCAAACCGGAAAACCAGGAAAACGAGCAAATAAGGCAACAGAAACAGCGCCGCGACTTTTCCTTGTGATTTCATAAAGTCGACAACCTTTCCAGCCGGCCGCTATTGGGCCAGCAAGCTATCCATGTCTTTCTTAAGCTGTTTTGCGATTTCATGCGGATCCTTGTTGTTCAAAACGGCGTCCTGCGCCGCCGTAAGAATCGGGCTCGGCGCCGTGCTGGAGAAGATTTGCGCCGCTTTGGGATGCGCCGGCAGCAGCACCGCGTTGTCCAGGCTGTTTATGAACGCTTCCCGTCCTTCCATGCCCTCCGCCGTTTTCATGCCGTTGTTGCTGGACGGAAGCTGTCCGGATTTGGCCCATTGGCCCGAATTTTTGTCCAGCCAGCGTACAAACTCCACGGCCGCTTCCAGCTTGGCCGGATCTTCGTCCTTCTGCAGCGGGAAGGTCATGATTTCCGCCGCCCCCCAGGCGGCCGGCCGGTCGAATACCTGCGGATAAGGCGCGCTCGCCCACTGGATGTTGGAGCTTTCCAGCTTCGGCATCTGCCACGGGCCGTCGATGAACATCGCAACCTTGCCGCCCATAAAATCGTCGACCGGGGATTTCTCGCCCTTCGGTACAACTTTATATTTGAAAACGAGGTCCTGAAGAAAAGCGATCGCTTTGGCGGTTTTTTCTTCATTCAGGTCTACCGAGGCCATGTCTTCGGTAAACGGATTGTTCCCCTGCTGGTTCAGAAGGGCGTAGATTTGATAAAATACGTGGTGGTTCATTGAGAAGCCCAGCCCGTACTGCACGACATTATTTTCGTCAAAGCCGTCCTCGCCCGCATGTTTTCCATTGTTGTCCACGGTCAGCTTTTGCGCCGCGGCGATCAGTTCTTCCCCGGTTTTCGGCGCTTCGCTTATGTCCGCTTTTTCCAAAAGCTCTTTGTTGTAATAAAGGCCGTGCATATGGACGTCCAGCGGTACGGCGTATTGCTCGCCTTTATACTTCGTGCCTCCCCAGGCAAAGCCGGAGTAATTCGCCTCATCCATTCCCACCGACGCCACCGGCTTGCTGTCCAGGACGCCCATCTCCACGAACTGCCCCAGCTCGAACGGATGCATCACGAGCACCTCCGGCGGGTTGCCGCCTTTCATTTCCGTCAAAAACTTGGTGAACAGCGGCGTCCACTGCAAGGAAGTAAATTCCACGTGAATCTTCGTCTGCTGCTGGTTAAACACTTCGACCAGCGCCTGCATCGTGTTGAGATCGGGACCCGTCCATCCGCCCCAGAAGTCGATATTGACGGTGTCTCCACTCCCGGTAGAGGCCGTGCCGCCCGCTCCGGATTGCCCGCCCTGCGGTTTCGGATCGGACGCGCATCCCGCCAGCGTCAGAGCCATTGCCATTGTTGCCAGTAACACTCTCATGGACCATCTCTTCATTTTCATGTGTTTTCATCCCCCTTGAAGGATTAATTCCGAGCAGTTAAGCGTCTTTGATAATGTAAGCGCTTTCTTTTATGCCGTTGCGGATGCGCCGATCACCTCCTGAACCGGATTTAAATAAGCTTGCAACTTTTATTTATTTATCGGGGAGAAGCTTTGGGCCACCCCCCGGTGTTGCCTCGGGCACAAATTTTGCTTAGTTGCTCGGCCCGCCGCAGGATTTGCGCGTAACGATCCGCGTATCCATCTTTTTGGCGGCCTTTACGTTGGTCTGGTACCGCATCATCTCGATCAGCAGCTTCAGGCACTCGCCGGCCATGTCCTCCACTGGCAGATGAACCGTCGACAACGTCGGTACGGTGTAGTTCGTCACCTCATCGTTATCGTAACCGATGATCTCCAGCTCTTCGGGCACCTTCACGCCGCATTCGTCCAGCGCCTTCAACGCTCCGACGGCCATCTGGTCGCTGAGGGCGAATATCGCCGACGGCCAACCCCCGCCCTCCGGCTTTAAGCGTTTAACGGCCTCGTAGCCGCCCTGTTCCGAAAAGTCCTCGTAAACGATCCACGCTTCGCCGACGTCCATCCCAAGCTCCGCGGCTTTGGCCATAAAGCCTTCCTCGCGCAGCCGGATCGCCCTGGAGGAAACGTCCGGAACGATCAGCCCCACCTTGCGGTGTCCGCGGCTATGCAGCAGCTCGGCCACCATCCCGCCGCTTTTGAAGCTGTCCACGCTGACGGAGGCATATTTGCCGGAATCCCGCTGGTACAGCACCACCGGCACGTTCAAGTCCGCCGCCTCCAGAAATTCATCGTCCTCCTCCGTCGAGTTGGCGATGATCGCCCCGTTGAACCGCGTGCCGGTCACGAGGCTCTGGACTTCGCTCAGCTTCGTGCCCACGTAAGGGTGAATGAGCAGCTCGTATTCGTCTTCCAGTTCACTCATCGCATGCTGCAGTCCCTTCAAAAACCGCCCGACCAAAGCGGCGCGGGTGTCGAGCGTCCAGAACAGCGCAATGATCGGCAGGACCGTTTCTCCCCCGCTGCGCAAACGGCGCGCCGAGATGTTCGGCTGATAGTTGAGCTGTTTGGCGGCTTCAAGTATTTTCCGCTGGGTTGCGGCGGATATCCGGTATTTGTCCCCTTTGCCGTTCAGGACCATCGAGGCCGTCCCTTGCGATACATTGGCAAGTTTGGCGATTTCTTTAATACTGGCCATGACTATAACACCCCGTTCATATTCTTGGAAAAAACAAACAGCCTAATCTCCATTGTACATGGCCCTTGAAGACGAGAGCAATGAAATCCGCCGGACACGTTAGCCAAGCGAAGCTAAATCGTTTTGCTAAAACGTATTGCTAATACGTTTTTATTGTATTTTAAAAGCGCTTACATGTCAACGCAAAAATTATTTTTCCGACCGCAAACATAAGGACAACAATAGCCGCTATTTCGGTGAGCTCACCCATTTTGAGTGAAATAGAGGCATTTTATGCCGTTATTTCTCCCCGTCGCAAGAAAATCCCGGTCTGCTGGACCGTTCGTGGAAAAATAAGGGCAAAAAATGCCGTTAATGTGGAGGTACATGCCTGCATTCGGACAATAAGTACATAAAGTGCACTAGCGTTGCATAAAACCTAACGCGAATAATAAAATATTAGTTAAATATGGGTAATTATGATCATTTTTCATGGAAAAAGCATAAAAAATCTCCTATTGTAAAGAGGTAGGTACGTTGTCCATAACTCTCTACAAAAGGAGACCATCCATGGATAACGTTAAAGCTAAAACGGTCATTCGT
>SNQY01000076.1_pt1 | contig 79281 bp, 65 predicted proteins | sample 2580551 | NCBI WGS metagenome assembly SNQY01 (sample SAMN10953785, study PRJNA522744) | food fermentation metagenome | isolation source: 144-hour incubation of native-enriched microbial consortia from nixtamalized... | place: Mexico | collected 2017-09-24 | reverse complement strand
ACTCCAAACGCGTCTACTCCAAACGCGTCTACTCCAAACGCGTCTACTCCAAACGCGTCTACTCCAAACGCGTCTACTCCAAACGCGTCTACTCCAAACGCGTCTACTCCAAACGCGTCTACTCCAAACGCGTCTACTCCAAACGCCTCTACTCCAAACACCTCTACTTCAAACACCTCTACTCCAAACACCTCTACTCCAAACGCCCCTACTCCAAATCTATCTATTCCAAATCTATCTGTTCCAAATTTACACTCTCGAACGCACTTCCTGGCGCATGAACAGCACGTAGGACAGGCCGAAGCAGATCATCGTGGCGGCGAGCAAACCGGTGAGCTGCGGCCAGATCAGCAGCAGGCTTTGCCCCAGCGACAACGGGCTGGCGATCGCCCCGATGAGCTGATCCATCGTCAGCGGCCCCAGCGAGCGGACGCCGGGGGAGAGCATCGTTGTGATCGTCTCCGAAAACAGCTCCGTCGGGGACAGCCGGTTCAGCGTCAGGACAAAGTTCATTTGCCGCAGCTGCACGTCCGCCGCCGCCATTTGCGAAACGGCCGTGGCGCTGTCGATCATATTGATGATCATGCTGTAAAAAATCGTGAAGAACAGCCAGACGGCGATCGAAGAAAGCGCCGAGGTGGCCGCCTGGCGGAAGCGGATCGAGAACAAGATCGACAGGCACAGCCAGAAGCCGATATAGACGACCGCGATTAGCAGGAAGATGAGGATCCGCCCGAATTCCTCCGGCGTCGGCGGATACCCGATCGTCATCAGGCCCAGCCCCATCACCAGAAATCCAAGCGAAAACACCACGATCCCGATCATGAATAGGGATGACACAAACTTGGCTTTGATGAAATCGTCCCGGTAGATCGGCTGCGACAACAGCCGGCCCAAGGTGCCCTTGTTCCGCTCGGAATTGACGGCGTCGAACCCGAGCGTAATGCCGATCAGCGGCCCCAGCCAGGACAGGAAGGTGGCAAAGGACGGCACCGCCAGAGAGGAACTGGTCAGCGTGTACATTTTCAGGAACAAAAAGGTGTCTCCGCCCCCGCTGTCGCTAGTGGCGCTGCCGCCGGCGATCGCGGTGACCGCCGAATAAATCGAGCCGATGCAGGCCAGGACGATGATCCCCATCAGGATGCCGAACCTCCAGCTGTGGAGATGATCGCCGATTTCTTTTTGCACCATCACCCAAAACGAGGAAGAGGAGCGCACCCGGGCGCCGCTTCCGTCTTCCGCATCGAGGCGGGGAAGAAGCTCATGCAGCGTTTTTTGCATCCGCTTCCGTATGTCTTTCAGATGCAGCGTTTCCTTTACGGAAGAAAGGTTCCACGCCATCTTGCCCTTAGGCATCATCGCTCTCCTCTCCTTTCGAAGTATCGATGGTAAATGTCATCCAAACCATACTCTTTGCGCCGGATGTACACGAGCTCCGCTTCGGCGCGGATGACGGTTTCGGCGATTTGCGCCGTCAGGTCGCGGCTGCAGACGACCGTCGCGGTAACGCCTTGGTCATGCTCCGCGCCACCCGCCTCCGGATAACGGATTTCCTGCACCCCGTCCAGCTGCTTGATTTGGTCCGCGAGCGCTTCCGGCCAGGTTTTGGTGCCGACCTCGATGTAGGTTTTGCCGTCTTCGTCCAGCTGCTTCGACAACGTTTGGATATCGCCCACGGCAATCAGCTTGCCCTGAACGAACAGGCCGACCCGGTCGCAGATTTGCTGGACCTGATGCAAATGGTGCGAAGACAACAGCACCGTCAGCTTCTCGTCGCGGCTCAGCGAGGAGATCAGCCCCAGCAGCTCGCGGACCCCTTCCGGGTCGATGCCGAGCGTCGGTTCGTCGAGGATGATGACCTCCGGGTTTTTGATCAAAACGTCGGCCAGTCCCAGACGCTGCCGCATCCCGCGGGAAAACGCCCCGACCTTTTTGCCGCTGTGCGCGGTAAGGCCGGTTTTCTCCAGCAGCTCTCCGGCCCGCCGGACGGCTTCTTTTTCCGGAATTCCGTTTAGTCTGGCGGTGTATACCAAATTGTCCAGCGCGGTTCGGTCCTCATAAAAGCCGATGTCGTCAGGGAGGTAGCCGACAATCCGTTTTACGCGGAGCGCTTCACGGGTCGGATCGAGGCCGCAAATCCGGGCGTGCCCGGAAGTCGGCTCGGTCAGCCCCAGCATCATGAGGATCGTTGTCGTTTTGCCGGCGCCGTTCGGGCCAAGCAATCCGAAAATTTCCCCGCGCGAAATGCTCAGGTCGAGATGGTCTACGGCGGTGGCTTCTCCGTATTTCTTGGTTAACTGGCTGAGCTGCACGACAGGTTGATCATCGGCGGCAACCGCTGTGGGATTCATGCCGGTCACCATCGTTTATCTTCTCCCGTATTTCCGGAACAAATAATAAATCCCCGCGCAGACGGCCAGTATGATGAGAACTCCCACCCATCCCCATAATACGGACGATTTCACCGTCACCCGCAGATCGGCGTTTGCGCTTTTATTGGCGGAAGAAGCGGTCAGGCTGACGACGTAGTCTCCGGCCAGCGCTTTTTCGCTCGATTTGATCGTGGCCTGGACCTGCTTGCTCTCCCCAGGGGCGATGGCATTGATCGCGGACGGTTCAAAGGAAACCTCCCAGTCGGTTGGCGCGCTCGACGAAAAAGAAAGGTCCTGCAGATCGGCCGAACCGGTATTTTGCACCACAAACGTCAACTTGCGTTCGGAGCCCGCTCTAACATCCGTGCTGAGGACTTCATTGGATGTCGTAAACTTCATATCGTAGGTGCCGGTAACGACCGCTTCGATGCTTGCGTTCGCCGTCGAGTCGCCGCTGGCGGCCGCGATCGGGATGTCGTACGTGCCGGCTTTGATTTGCTCCGGCGGCTTGACCTCGATCGAGATCGTTTTTTCCGCGTTCGGTTCGACTTCCACGGAGGTCACGCTGTTGGAATCCGCTTTGAACCGGACGTCCCAGCCTTGCTCGGCCTGGGCGGTTAAGGCGTAGGTTTGTTTTTGCGTCGTCCGGTTCCGCAGCACCGCGCTGTACGTAAACGTGGAGTCGGAATGGCCCTCCATGTTCGCTTGATCCAGGGTTAGCTCCGTTTTGAAGGTGCCTTGCTCCGAGACGTTGACGACGAGCGGAAGCGTAGTCTGATCGGCTTTCAAATTAAAGGCGTAACGGCCCTTATCGACCTTCAGCGGCACTTCCAAGTCCAGGGTAAAAGTTTGCGATTCCCCGGGTTTTACAGCAAGCCGGGAAATGGCCCGCCCGCCTGCGGACATGTCATAGGTCCAGTCCTTGTGCGCGGTCTCCAGCGACAGGCTGGCGGAAGCGGTGGACGACCCGTGGTTGACGAGGTCGATCGAATAAGAGACGGTTTCGCCGGGAGCGGCCGACCACTCGAGATACGGGGTGTACAGCTCCAGCGAGCCGGCTGCGGAAGCTTTGCCCGGGCCGGTCAGAGCGCTGCCCCCGAGCGCGGTAAACAAGATGAGCAGCGTCAGCGACGCTTTTCGAAAAAATAGAAGCATCTCTTTGATCCCCCTATGGTTAAAATGTTGTTTCATAAAGGATACGAACGGGAAAACGGGTTGGATTTATTCGCCGGGAAAAAAACTCAACCTAATAATCAGTGTTTGACAATCAAGCAGGCAACCGATTGTGGTAAGAAATAGCGGAAGAGCGTTGAAAGCAGATCAACATCCGTTGTCAGGACGCTTTGCACGATTATCCCGTTTGATCAGGAAGCTTAATCAGGAAGCTTAATCAGGAAGCTTGATCAGGAAGCTTGATCAGGAAGCAGAGAAGAAGATAACTTCAGGTGAAGGAGATATATTTGCGAAAAGTAGATATGTGTTTAGGAGAAGCAGATATGTCTAGGAGAAGCAATGTTCGGGAGAAGCAGTTATGTTCGAGATCATTAGACAGGTTTTGGAGATGAAGGTTTAGGAGAAGTGAAGCAGACCTGACAGGAGGGATAGGGCAAGACACCGGGAAAAATGAAAAGACCGTGATCTTGCTGCAGCCTGAAATCCGTTTGCCGCATCGTCTGTACCGTTCAAGCATTTCTATCAGGCTGCAGCCGCAAGGGGCTGATTCGGTTGGCGCGCGATTAGCCGGCGGTAGGGAAGCACCTGCACCGCCACACACATATGCAGCAACTGCTGCCGCATCGTTTCTTCCGCTCCGGACAGGCGCAGTCGGCGGCGTCCGGTGTACTCATTCAGGTACGCCTGCAGATGCTTCAGTCCCAAGGCTCCATATGTACTCTTCAGCGATTCCCACGCCTCTCTCACCACTTTCCTCAAGGGCGTATACAGCCGAAAGGCCTGAGGGAAGGACTGCACCGTCGATGTACGTACATCCACGTGCCCGTTGATGAACGCATCGAGTTCGTGACGGTTCGCCCTTTTTTCGCCTCCCCGCTTATGCGGCACCAGGCGGATTTTGACCTGCTCCGGCTCGCCCGATTCCGTGACCGTGCAGCCGGCTACGACCGCCGAGGCGTACGGATGAGAAAGCTGACACCGGGTCGGATTACGCCCATACTGATCGCTGTTCACCTTCACATCTCCGGAGAGCAGCTCCCGGGCATCGAACTCCCCGGCGGCATGACGTATTTTGTGTAGCACTAACCAGGCGGTCTTGTAGGTGACCTGGATCACCTTGCTCAGCCGCAGCGCCGAGATGCCGTCAGGGAGCAGGAACAACTCCAGGGCCTGAAACCACTTCACCAGGGGGAGATGCGTTCCTTCAAAAATCGTACCGACCAAAGGCGACGTTTGATGCTTGCACTTTCCGCACTCGAACAAAGGGATATGCCGAGAAGTCAGACGGCTGCACCGGGTGTGAGCGCAGCGCGGGCAGACGAAGCCGTTTGGCCACTTCATCGCGATCAGCGCCTCCATGCAGGCCTGCTCGCTGTTAAAACGGCTGCTGAATGGCTGAAGTTCCGTTCCCGTATTGGCTTCCATATCCGCTCGCCCCCGAATTAAGAATATACGAACGTAAGTTCCATTTATTTCATTATACCAAACAAACGTTCTCTAATCAAGCTGAAAATCTCACCTTAAACGCCTCATTTTTTCCTCATCTTTTTTGTTTTTTCTTCTCTCTTCTTTGGAACCTTTGCTCTAGCCCCCCCTGCTCTCTGCTCCATGAACGAAAGGGATAATCGTGTAAAGGCAGGCAGCAGGCAGGGACACCAAGACACGAACGCTATAGACAGCCCCTCAGGACAGCCGCCTAAAGTCATCATTTATTTCGTCAAGCAATGATCTCGGTTTTGAGCCGAAAAAAATTAGGGTTTTCAAAAGGGAGCGTTTTTGGTAAAACGAAAATTAAATAGGAAGAGGAGAACAACTTGCGGGAGGGAAGGGAATGGACCTGCAAAATGAAGAGATGACGCGGCGCCTGCGCGAGATGTGCGGCGGTTCGGTGCAAGCGTTTGATGCGTTTTACGCTGAGTTTTCTCCATTTGTGATGCAGGTGGCCAGCCGTTTGGTCGGAGAACGGATGGAAGCCGAGGATGTTTGCCACGAAGTATTCATCGAAGTGCTCCGCCGAGGCAAAGATTACGATCCGGCCCGCGGCTCGATCAAGGCGTGGCTGGCCGTCATGACGCGAAGCCGCAGCCTCGACCGGATGCGGCGCAAGGCACGGTTGGAGTACCCTGGGGATGAGGCGTTGCAGCGGAAAACGGAAGAGGCCGGGGGTTCGGGCGAAGACGAGGTGTTGTCGAGGCTGGAGCGCGAAGCGATCCGCACCGCGATTTATACGCTGCCGGAGCCGCAGAAAAAAGCGATCATGGGCTCCTATTTCGCGCTGCAGACCCAGCGCCAAATGTCGGAGGCCTGGAGCGTGCCGATCGGCACGGTGAAATCGTGGGTCCGGTACGGGCTGCACAATTTGCGCAAGCAATTGGAAAAACAGGGCTGGGTAGACCAACTGGAGGGAGGGAATCCGCATGATCGGACGACACATCGATCCTAGCACCAGCGCGGCGAAACGGAAAGCGGACGACCCGGGTGCCTGCGTCCGCTTGTATTCGGAGCAAGAGTGGATCGACTGGCTGCTGGGCTCGCTGGCGGCGGTGAAACGTTCGGAGATGGCGGCTCATTTAACCTCCTGTGCGGTCTGCCTTGAGCATAAGCGGCGCTGGGAAGAAATTTTGGACATTCGCGGCGGCGGCCAAGACGCCGCGGATAAGACGAAAGAACCGGCTTATGCTCTGGCGTACGCCGGCGAAGATTACGGTCTGCCGGCCAAGGTCCCTTCCGACTCGATCCGCAGAAAACTGCGCCTTCGGGTACAAATGACCGGGTGGCGGCTCGGCGTTTCCCGTTTTTTTGCGCACCGCTGGAAATGGACGGTATCGTTTACCGCTGTTTTGATGGTGCTGATTGGGATGGGGGTTGGTATCGGCCGCTTGACGCAGCCGGATGCTAAGTGGGACCGCTATATACAAACCTATGAGCCCGAGGCGCTGCCGGTAATGTCCAAGCCAGGAACGATATCTTATCAGATCGATATGGGGCGGCTGGAGCAGGATGGCGGCATGGTTTGGTATAATGCCGATTCCCGGGAGATGCTGATGCTGGTCGGCGGGCTCGTCCCGGATAAAAATCAACTGGTAAGGGTATGGATCGTCAAGGAGGGCATGCGCGACAGCCTGGGCCTCTTGCAGTATCACGCCAACCGGGCCCATCTTTACGTCAAGGACAAAACATTAAGCGACGCCGACAACCTGGAGCTTACGATCGAACCGGCGGGCGGAGCGCCGGAAGGAAAGCCGCTTTTGCATACAATCTCTTTGGATTTGCTGGGGCGGTAGCCGCCGGCCGGATGGGGCATAGACACAAAAAGAGCGCGAGCGCAAGGGGATAACCCTGACGGCTCGCGCTTTTCGGCAATCAGACATGTTTCGGATGGGAATATAATTCGTCCAACATGGCCAGCAAATTTTTGTAATTCGTCAACGTTTCCTGATCTTCGACCTTCGCGCCGGACTGGTAAAACACGATATCGCCCGTACCTTCGTGCAATTGCCCTCTTGCCTCGAGGATGCGTTTTAAGTTTTTGGCGGTTCCGAAACTCCCCGAAATGATGTCCACTTCCGGCGGAAACAACTGTCTAAGGCTATTTTCGAAATAAGGGAAATGCGTGCAACCCAGAACAACGGTTCCATACTGGGAAAGGTCCAGAGATGACAATTGTTCCTTTAAATAGGGCACGGCGACCTCTTCGGCGAATTCAAACTTTTCCGCAAAACGGACCAAACCCGGAAGAGGCAAACTCTCCACGATGTCCTCGTGGTCGATTCTTTTGACTAGATTATGGAACTTTTCCTCGTTCAGCGTTAACTGTGTCGCCAGCACCAAAACTTTTTTCCGCCGTCCCTCCCATTTTTGTACCGCGGGTTTTACGGCCGGTTCTATGCCCACGATCGGAAGATCGTATTTCCGGCGGAGATCCTCGATCGCGATGCAGGTCGCCGTGTTGCAGGCCACGACCAGCGCCTTCACGCCTTGGCCCACAATAAAGTCCACCGCATCAAAAATATACCCTTTAACTTCTTCCTTCGGTTTTTCGCCGTACGGGACGTGCAAGGTATCCGCATAAAAGATGTAATCCTCGTTCGGCAGCAGCCGCAGCGCCTGGTGAAGCACGGTAATCCCGCCGATCCCGGAATCCAAAAATCCTATTCTCACTGCTTTCACTCTTCTCGTTAATGATTTCTGTTTTATTTTAGCATTCAAGTCTTCTCTGTACCATTTATAGTTATTTCCTTCGAAAGGGACATGGTTTATTTTACGATATTGCCGCACGGCCCGTAAGGTCGATTTCCACTACCCGGCATAAAAAAAGGCGTTTTTGCTTGTTGCGAATATATCGAAAGAGATAGAATGGGGGTATGGAAATTTAGCTGGAAAGGAGCGGACTCCGGCATGGATCAGCTTGTATTTATCGGCACCGGCGACGCGATGGGGGTTCCGAGAGTATATTGCGATTGCGAGGTTTGCGGGGAGGCCCGAAGCTCGGGCGTCAACCGGAGGTACCGTTCGCTCGTCTCGGTCGAGGGGGAAGAAGGGAGCTTTCTGATCGACTGCGGCCCGGATTGGCGGACGGGAATGGAGCGGAGAGGCCAGCGTTTTGCCGAGCGGATTTTGGTGACTCACGCCCATTTTGACCATATCGGCGGGCTGCCGGAATGGGCCGACGCCTGCCGCTGGCTGAACCGGAGGGGCCAGTTGTACGCGCCGCGGGAGGTGCTGGGCACGATTGTACTCCAGTATCCCTGGCTGGGAGGACAGCTCGATATGCATGCGGTTGATGACGGCATCGCCCTCGGCGGATGGCAAATTCGCGGCTGGAAGGTGTTTCACGGCAAAAACGGGTTTTCGTACGCGTACCGGCTGGAGAAAAACGGCTTCGCTTGGGCGTACTGCTCCGATTCGATCGCTTTGCCCGAGGAACAGCGTGTCCCGCTGCACGGTTTGGATCTGCTGGTGCTGGGCACGAGCTTTTACCGGGAAGAGGCCGAATTTTCCACCAGATCGGTATATGACGTCACCGAAGCGCTGGAGCTGCTGCGCGAAACCCGGCCGAAGCGGACGCTGTTCACCCACATGTCGCACGATATCGACCTCCGCCGCGATTACGGCTTGCCGGCCGGCGTAGCGTTTGCGAGAACGGGGATGAGCGTATGGCTTGGCGAATAATCGAATAATTTGGAATTTATTTTCCTATAAATGGTTCAGAACGGGGGATTTTCGGTAGCGTCGAGGGAAAATAGCGGCTTAGAATGCCTCTATTTCTCCGGAATTGATGGATATCGCCGGATTAGCGGCACTTTATGTCCTTATCCTTATTTTTGGAGGAAGTTGTGCCAGGCGGACAAGATCAAAAAGAGGTTATCCTTGGTTTTGCCGTATTGGATGTGCGGCGCTTTACTAGGATAACCTCCTTCTTTAGGGGCGGATTTAAGCCTCCGACCTCAGCACGAACTTGTCGATGACGTGTTTGACGCCGTCCTCATTGTTGCTTAGCGTCACGTAATCGGCGATTTCTTTGAGGGCCGGGATGGCGTTGCCCATCGCCACGCCGAGTCCGGCGGCTTCGAGCATTTCGTGATCGTTCCAGGAGTCGCCGATGGCGATCGTTTGCGACAGGTCGCAGCCGAAATGGCCGGCCAGGAATTTCAGGGCATGGCCTTTGGTGCCTTCCTCGTGCATGATCTCCAGGAAATTCGGCTTCGATTTCGTGATATGCACGCCTTGGCCCAGCAGCTCGCGAAGCTCCGGGGCAATCTCGTCGAGAAAATCGGGCTCGTCGATGATCAGCATTTTTGGCGTCGGCTGTTCGACCAATTTTTCAAAATCAGGTTCGATATAATAGCGGGTCCGATTCAGGTTCGTGTAGTCGATCAGCTTCTGATTTTCTTCGCGGGCGTACAGCTTGTCATCGATGTAGGTCTGCAGATGCAGATTGCGGCGGATGCAATATTCGAACAGTTTGCGGGCCGCATCCTTCGGGACATACCGCTCGTAGAGCACCTTTTCGTCCAGCAAATTCTTGATCAGCGAACCCTGGTACGTAATGATCGGCACATTGAGCCCTGTCTGGCGGGCGATCGCCTGCGCGGAAGCGTAGGCCCGGCCGGTCGCCAGCGTGACGACAACGCCTTTTGCCACCGCTTGTTCCAGCGCCTGCTGAGTGGCCGGAGTCACCTCCTTGTCGTCGTTGATCAAAGTATCGTCAATGTCGATCGCTATCAGTTTGTACATGGTTTCTCTCCTTCTATTTTGCTAAAAGCGTCCTATTCCTCAAGGAACACCAGTCCGATAAAGTCGTCAAATTCCAGATTGCCGAAGTAATGTTTGATGTCGATGCCGGCCAGCGCGGTTCGCACGGCCTCTTCCGCGTATTTTACGCCCCGGAGCTTGTCCTCGATGTCGGCGACGTCGCCGACGCCGAAGAAATCGCCGTAAATTTTGATCTCCTGCATATGCCCATCCTTGATGTTCATGCGCAGATCGATGATCCCGACCGGGAATTTTTTCGCGTGTTTGACGTTGCATTCCGGCGACAGCCCGTAGTTCCAGTCCCAGTTTTTGTAGCGCTGGTTGGAGATTTCATGGATTTTGGCCCAATCGCTTTCGGTCAGTTTATATTGCGGCACCGCCTCCGGCTCCATGCCGAAAATATGGCGCAGCAGCTCGGCGCGGAACTCTTCGATCGTCATTTTTTTGTCCAGAAAATCAATGATGTTGGCGACCCGGCTGCGCACGGATTTGGTGCTTTTCGATTTGAATTTCTCCGGGTTGGCGTGAAGCGAAGCCTGCACGTTGTCCAAGTTCAGATTAAACATCAGCGTGCCGTGGCTGAACATTCGCCCGCGCGTGGAAAATTGGGCGTTGCCGGAAATCTTTTGCTCCCCGACCTGCAGGTCGTTGCGCCCGGTCATCTCCGCGTTGACGCCCAGCGATTTGAGCGCCTGCACGACAGGCTCGGTAAATTTGCGGAAATTGTGGAACGACTGTCCGTCATCTTTGGTGATGAAGCTGAAATTGAGGTTGCCCAGATCGTGATATACCGCTCCGCCCCCGGAAAGCCGGCGAACGACCTGCACGCCGTTTTCCTTGACGTATTCGGCGTTGATTTCCTCGATCGTGTTCTGGTGTTTGCCGATGATGATCGACGGGGCATTGATATAAAAAAGCAAATAGCTGTCGTCTTCCAGCGGAAGATGTCTGAGGGCGTACTCCTCGATGGCCAGGTTTACGGACGCATCGGTAATCCCCTCATTGTCGATAAATAACATTAGGTTTCTTTCCCCCTATCACTTTTCGTCTGCGGACGGCCCGGCGTTCGAGCGCTTCCCGCAATCTATGAAAACAGCTTCACTTCTATTGTAAACCAATCGGCCTTGAAACCAAAGAACCGTTTCAGCGGAGTTCAGCCTATCGTTTTTGGCGGTCGGCCGCGTTTTTTGCGGATTGACGGGGGCTGGCCGGAACTTCATAATGAGGGCATTGGTGAAAATGGAAGGATTTGCGGAACATGAAAAGAGGAATGATGGACGTGTTGGAAATTTACGGTCACGGGGGAGATCTGGAAACGGCCTCGCTTAAATACGGCGCGGCGGCCGGCGGATTTACGGACTTCAGCGCCAACATCAACCCGCTCGGTCCGCCGCCGGGGTTGCTGGAAGCGCTCAGAGACGCGCTGCCGGAGGTGGTGCGGTACCCGGACCCCGGACACCGGCGCCTTGTCGCGCTGCTGTCGGAACGCCACCGGCTCGCGGAGCCGTCGTTTGTCATCGGCAACGGGGCCGCGGAAAATATGGCCTTGGCCTTGCTCGCGCTGTCTCCGGGAAAAGTGGGGATCGTCGAGCCCTGCTTTTCGGAATACCGCAGCTTGTCGGAGCGGTATGGCGCGGAGGTGGTTGCGGTGTTCGGCACAGAGGAGCGCGATTTCAAGGCCGACCCGGACGAGGTGACGCGGCTGATCCGCGATACGGACATGGTGTTTGTCGGGCAGCCGAACAATCCCAACGGAGTGCAGTACGGTTTGGACGAGCTGCGGCGGTTCGCTGAGGCGGGGGAAGCGTACGGCACCTATGTGGCGGTGGACGAAGCGTTTATCGATTTTATCCCGGAGGAGCGGCGCTGTACCTTGCTTCCCGAGCTTGAGGCGTACCCTCATCTGATCGTCATCCGCTCGATGACGAAGTTTTACGCGATCCCGGGGCTGCGGCTCGGGTTTGCGGCGGCACATCCGCAGCTGGCCGCGGCGATGCGGGACAAGCGGGTGACGTGGAGCGTAAACACGCTGGCGCTCTTGGCCGGCGAAGTTTGTCTGCGGGTGGATGCCGATTATGAACGGGCGACGATCGCGCTGGTTGAGCGGCAGCGCGAACGGCTGAGCGAGGCGCTGGGGCGGCTCGGCTGCCGGACGTGGCCGGGGGAAGCGAACTTTTTGCTCGTCCGCCTGCCGGAGCCCTGGACCGCTAAGCGGATGCAGGAAGCGCTCGGACGGCGCGGGGTGCTGGTGCGCAGCTGCGCGATGTATCCGGGTTTAACCGCGCGGGATATTCGCGTTGCCGTGAAGGATGACGCGGCCTGCGCCAAGCTGGTTTGGGAAATGGAGCAGGTAATGGGAGAAAGGGAGGAGTAAAAGTATGACGATGCCTTTTGTGACGGGGGAACCGGGAGCCGTTTATAACTCGGAGGTATGGCCGGGGCTGCGCCTTCAATTTGGGGAGCGGCATCTGCTGCTGGAGGCCCCGGAAGAGCTGGACGGTCTCAGCAGCTCGGTGTTTGGCGGCGGGCCCGGGGCTTTACGGCGGATGGTCAACATCTATGTTGACCGGACTTACCGCTGCGACGATCCGCAGCGGGATATTGCGGCGCTGCTGCGCGAGTGGGGATATCCGGCGGAAGGGACGGCCGGATTGCTGACGGCCGTGCAGCTGCGGTACGCCGCGGTGGCGGAGGAGCGCGGCGAAGATTTCGCCGTCTTCTGCTGCGCGACGGCGGGAACCGGAAACGCCGCGCGGGCCGGCGTGCGGCGGACGACGTTCCCGGCCTCCTGGACGCCGGGAACGATCAATATTATGCTGGCCGTGGACGGGCGGCTGACGCCGGCGGCGCTGGTGAACGCCGTGATCACGGCGACGGAGGCCAAAACGGCCGCACTCGCGGATCTCGGCGTGCGCGACGCCGAGAACGGCCTTGCGGCCACCGGCACCACGACCGATGCGGTCGTGCTCGGCGCGAGCCAGCGGGCCGGCTGGCCGCTGCTGCACGCGTACGCCGGCACCGCCACGGACCTCGGCGGCACGGTGGGCCGCCTGGTGTACACCGCCGTGACCGAGTCGCTGCGCGCTGCGGCGGAGGCCGAAGCGGAAACGGGGGCAGGGGCAGGGACAGGGCCGGGGACAGGGCCGGGGACAGGGACAGGGCCGGGGCTGCGCCCATGACGGCGGCGTGGTGGGTGTTGCCGGTCGCGTATTTGCTCGACCGGCTGCTCGGCGACCCGCGCTGGCTGCCCCATCCCGTCGTCGGGATGGGCAAGGCGGTCGCCGCGCTCGAGGCGGCGCTCCGCCGCCTCGTCCCTCCCCGCCGCTACCGCGCGGCGGGGGTGTTGCTGCCGCTGCTGGTCGCCGGCGGCAGCTTTGCTGTGACCTGGGCCGCGCTGCGGCTCCTGGCCCAGGTCAGCCCGTGGCTCGCGGCGCTGGCGGAAGCCGCGCTGATCTGGACGACGATCGCGGCCAAAGGCCTGCGAGACGCCGGCATGGACGTGCACGGCCACCTGCTGCGCGGCGACCTCCCCGGGGCCCGGCGATCGCTAGGCATGATCGTCGGCCGCGACACGGCGCACCTGGATGCGCCGGAAATTACCCGCGGCGCCGTCGAAACGGTCGCGGAAAACATCGTCGACGCCGTGGTGTCGCCGCTGTTTTTCGCGCTGCTGAGCGGGGCCCCGCTGGCGATGGCTTACCGGGCGGTCAACACCCTCGATTCGATGGTCGGCTACAAAAACGACAAGTACATCGATCTCGGCTGGGCTTCCGCCCGGCTGGACGACATCGCCAATTTCATCCCCGCCCGGCTGACGGCGCTGCTGCTGGTCGCGGCCGCCTGGACGCTTCGGCTCGACGCGGCCCGGGCCTGGCGCACGGTGCGCCGCGACGCCCGGAAGCATCCGAGCCCGAACAGCGGCCGCCCGGAGGCGGCGGTCGCCGGAGCGCTCGGTGTGCGGCTGGGCGGCGAAAACAGCTACCGCGGCGTCGTCTCGTTCCGCGCTTATATGGGCGACAAAACCCGCGAGCTAGAGCCCGAGGACATCCGGCGCACCGCGAAGCTGCTGTTTTGGGTGGCCGGCGCCGTCGTCTTGCTGGGCACGGCGCTGTGGATGTGGCGAAGCGGGGGAATTGCCTGGATCTAGCGGCTTGATCCTTAAATAACGTGGTTCATCAGCGGGTGAGTACCATGTATCGCTGATTTCCATTTGTTCTTGGCGCCAGAATCGAGGGATACTCAGCGAGTATGAACCAAATAGCTGTAAAAATCAGGCAGTCTCAGAAATGTCCATACAAATAACGGAACTTTATGTTCTTATTATCCGGAGTCTAGCCTGTTCATCACCATTAGCGGAATTTTATGGCCTTATTTTCCCATGAACGCTGCAAAAAATACCCATTCCTCTGCGATTCGAGAAAATAGCGACATAAATTTCCTCTATTTCTCTTAACATGGGGGATATCGCCGAAATAACGCCATTTTTTCCCTTATGTTTCCGCCGCCTGAGTTTTCAACAGGCTAGTACACAGGAAAATTGTCGAAATAAAGTAGAAAAACCCCCTTGACAAGAATGAAAGCGCATTCCATAATGACGATATAGAAATAGAACGACGTTCTCTAATATAGAACGTCAACAAAAAGAGAGGTCCTGAGGCCATGGAAGAATCCAAAGTAAAGTCCCTATCCAAAGCGTTGGACGTGCTGGATTGCTTTTCCGTTGACGAGCCGGAGCTGGGCATCACGGAGATCTGCAACAAGCTTGGTTTGTACAAAAGCAATGTGCACAACATCGTCTCCACTTTCGAAAAACACGGTTATTTGACCAAAAATCCGCACACCAACAAATACAAGCTGGGTCTCAATATCCTGAAGCTCAGCAACATTATCAGCAGCAATCTGCACGAAAGAGACTTCATCCAGCCGCACATCAAGCAAATCGCCAACGAAACGGACGAAATCGTATATTACGCCATTCTGCACAATAAACAGGTGCTCTATCTGGACTATGCCTGCACGTCCGGTACGATCATGGAGACGTCCAAGATGGGCGTCATGGCTCCAGTGTACTGCACCGCGACGGGAAAAGCGATGCTGGCTTTTTTGCCGGACGACGAACTCGAAAGCTTGCTGCAGGACGATTTTACGCGATTTACCGAAAACACGATCACCAATAAAGAGGCGATGCGGGCCGAACTGATCAAATCAAGAAAAAGGGGGTATTCGGTAGACAACATGGAGCATGAATACGGAATCAAGGGCGTCGGTGTTCCCATTATGGACAGAAGAGGGTATCCGTTCGCGGCGATCAGCATATCCGGTCCTTCCTTGCGGTTTGACGAGGACAAAATTGAGTTTTTCGCCGGCCTGCTGAAGCAGCACAAGCAACAAATCGAAAGACAGCTGCCTTAATCTCATTGTACGACTGAAAGGGGGGACTCCGCTTTTTTTTAGGCAATATCAAGAACGGTGTTCTATAATATGGAACAACTTCCATCATTTATACTTTGATATAAGGCAGGAGGCAGACGAATGGAGACGATAGGGAAAAAAAACAGCGAAAAATGGATTGCCTACGCTTTTATGGCCCCCGCGCTGCTGCTGGTTTTGCTGGTATCGTTTTATCCGATCGCCGTGGCCATGAAATGGAGCATGTACGAAACGGAATATGTAAGAACGGGAGCTTATGTGGGCGCCGGCAATTTTCTCTCCATTTTCAAAAATGAAAGCGGTATCAAAAACATCGGAAATTCATTTGTCTACGTATTCGGTTCGATTCTGATCGTAGTTCCCCTAAGCACGCTGCTGGCTGTTCTGTTAAATATGAAAATCAAGTTCAGAGTTTTGTTCAGAACGGCGATCATCTTGCCTTGGGTCATTTCGCAAACGGTTACGGCGCTATTGTGGAAATGGCTGATCAACGCCAACTATGGTCCCGTGAATTATGTGATCGAGCGGTTCGGCGGCGCCAAGGTCGATCTGCTCAGCACCAGCGGGGGAGCCAATCTCGCGCTGATCGCCGCCAACGTTTGGAACACCTTCCCGATCGCGCTGGTGCTTATTTTGGCCGCGCTGCAGACGATTTCCTCCGAGCTTTACGAAGCGGGGCGGGTCGACGGTGCGACCGGCTGGAAGTCGTTCACGCACATCACGCTGCCGCTGATCAAACCGACGGTTCTGGTTACGTTGATCATGCTTAGCCTGGAGTATTTTAACATGGTGACATTAATTTACGTCTTTACCGGCGGCGGACCGTTCAGCGCAACGGAGACGTTAAGCCTGCGGGCGTTCAAGGAAGGCTTTGAATATTGGAACATCGGCATGGGTTCGGCGTTCAGCGTCCTGCTTTTCGGCTTCAACATCATTTTGAGCTTACTATATGTGAAAGCGCTTAAAAACAAAGAATAGCGAACACAAGAAAGGGGGAGCGGCTATGCAAAGCAGGCTAATATCCAACGGAAAATGGTTTAATCTCCTCGTGTATGTCGTATTAATTTTAAGCTCCGCCTTTGCGCTTATCCCGATTTTATGGGCGGTCAGCACTTCGCTCAAGTCCGAGGCGATGATCGTGCAGTATCCGCCGCAATGGATTCCGGCGCAGCCTACTTTCGAGAACTATGCCAACGTGCTGTTTCATTCCAACTTTCCCCGCTATTTTCTGAACAGCATGCTGGTCGCGGCCGTTTCCATCCTGGCTTCCCTGTTTATCTCCGCGCATGCGGCGTACGCGGCTTCAAGATTTCATTTCCGGGGCAAAAAAATAATCCTGTTCCTCATTCTCATGACTTCGATGATTCCGGGCATTGCCGTTCTGATTCCGCTTTATTTAACCGCCGTCAAGGCCGGTCTGTACGACACCTTTATCGGCATGATCCTGATTTACACGGCCTGGCGAACGCCGATGCTGATTTGGGTGCTGCGCGGGTTCTTCGACTCCGTCCCCAAGGAAATCGAGGAAGCGGCCAAGGTCGACGGCAGCTCGCCGCTTCGCACCTTCTACCAGCTGATTCTTCCCGTATCCCAGCCCGGACTGGCCGCCGGCGCGCTGTTGTCCGCCATCTACGTATGGAACGATTTTCTCGTGGCCTTCTCCTTTACGACCAAGGACGAGCTGCGGCTTCTGTCCGTCGGCCTGTACAACTACATTACCCAGTACGGCATCAACTGGGGACAACTGATGGCCGCTGTGGTCATCTCGGTCATTCCGGTCGTCTTATTGTTTGTCTGTCTGCAGTCCAAATTCGTGGACGGCTTGTCCGCGGGTGCGGTCAAGGGGTAATCGGCGGTGTCAAGAGGGACAACCTCTTCACATAACTAAACGACTGGGGGGTATTAAACATGAAAAAGCTTTGGGCCTTTATCTTTACCGTAGTGATGATCGGAGCGCTGGCCGGTTGCGGCAATTCGGGGGGCGGGGAAACGCCGGGCGGCTCGAACTCGCCGGGCAATTCGGCAACCGGCGATGCCGGGAAACCCGTGGAGCTAAGATTGTGGACGTTCCTTAACCCGGAGCAGCAGGACGATCCGCGATCGGCGGCGTTAAAAAGCATCGTCGCGAGCTTTAACGCCAGTCAGAGCGACATCAAGGTTTCGGTTGAAAGCGTTCACTTTTCCAAGATCGATTCCCAGGTCATTCAAGCGACCGCTTCGGGCGGAGGACCGGATATTTTGAACGTTTACACCGATCTGTTGAAAATGCATACCGAAGCCAAGACGATTCAGCCCATCACTAAATACGCGGCAGAATGGCTGGCTCAGGAAGGCCAAGACGATTATATCTATTCGGCGGACCAGCTCAAGCTGAACGGCGAAATTATGGCGATGCCTTGGGAAGCGAGGGTATTCACCTTATTCTACCGGAAAGACCTTTACGACGCGGCCGGTCTGAAAGCTCCGGAAACGCTGCCCGAACTGCTCGCAGCTTCGAAGCAGGTGGGGGACAGCAATCGGCTGGGATTCGCGGTCGGCATGTCCGAAGGAGCAAACGCGGCATCGTTTATGGAGACCTATATTCCGATTTTGCGGGCGGCGGGCGGCCAGATGTTCGACGCGGACGGCAAAGCGGTGTTTAACGATGACGCCGGCGTCAAAGCGATCGCTTTCCTGAAAGACATGGTGGACAGCGGGGCGATGAACAATCAGACGATTTCGATGACGGCCGACGACATCACAAGCGGGCTCAAAGCCGGCAACATCGCCACGGCGGTGTCGGGAACGATGCGCGCTTCGGCGATCAGAGGCTCCGAGGTCGGCCAAAACATCATGACGACGCCGGTGCCTCCGTTCGAAAAAGGCCAGCCCGCACCGACCATGGTCGCCGGCCAGACGCTGGCGATCGGGGCGAACACCAAACATCCCGATCAGGCGTGGGAGTTCATTAAATATTACTTGAGCAAAGAATCGCAGATCAAATGGGCCGAGGCCGGCGTTATGCCCGTGCTGTCCTCCGCTTATGAGGATGCCGCGGTAACTGCGTTGCCGAACTACGAGGAACTGCTGCGCTGGAAGCAGGAGGCAAGCCAAAGCGGTCAAATCGTTTTCTATCCGGCGGACTATACCCTTTTGAGCACGGATCTGGCCAAAGCGGCGCAAAGAATCATTTTCCAGAACGCTCCGGCCAAGGAGACGCTGGACGCGGTTGCGGGCAACTACAACGCCGGCAAGAAGTAAGGTAAGCGATTGGAACGGTATTGGGCGGAGCTTTTCGCCAAACTTAGGAAAGGCTCCGTTTAATATAAAACATCAGGCATGGGAGGAAGAGAACATGGTCGAAAAAGAGTATGATGTCATCGTCATGGGCGGCGGCCCTTCCGGTTTTATCGCGGCGATTGCCGCGGGCAGGACGGGGGCGCGCACGCTGCTGGTGGATAAGAACGGTTTTCTGGGGGGCGCGGCCACTTCGGCGGCATTGGGTCCCATATCTCCTTTTCATATTCGGGACGAACAGGTCGTCAAAGGCATTCCGCAGCAATTTATGGATCGAATGGTCGAGTACGGCGCGAGCCCGGGGCATTGCAAAGTGCTTGATCCATACGGCAGCGGGGCTTATCTGGGCTTTTTCGACCGGGAGAGATACAAATATATCGCTTACGAAATGGTCAGGGAAGCCGGCGCGGACGTCCTGCTGCATTCCATGTTCAGCGGCACGCTGACGGAAGGCGGCCGGGTGACGGGCGTGAAGGTCGTCAACAAATCCGGCGAAAATATTTTGAAGGCCAAGGTGGTCGTCGATGCGACGGGGGACGGGGACGTGGCAGGCGGAGCCGGCGCGGAGTTCGTGCTGGGGCGGGCTAAAGACCGGAAAATGCAGCCATCGACTTTGATGTTCGAAATGGGCAACGTGGACACGGAGAAGCTTTACCAATATATCCTCGATAACCCGGACGATTTCGAATGGAAATCCGACGTTATTCCGATCCGGAAATATTCGGACAGGCTCGTGAGCAAGTATTTTGTCGCGCAAGGTTTCAAAAAGTTCGTAAAACAGGCAGTCGATAACGGGGAGCTGCATATCGGGCGGGATTCGATCCTGCTGCTGAATTCCGTTCATCCCGGAGTCATTCATTTCAATTCCACGCGGGTGATCGACGTGGACGGCACAAACGCCGATTCCAGAACGGCGGGAGAGATCGAAGGCCGCAGACAGGTTGAATCGATCGTCAAGTTCATGAACAAATATGTGCCCGGTTTTGAGCATGCCTTCTTAAGCATGACCGGCAGCGAGCTCGGCGTGCGCGAATCCCGGCATATCGTCGGCAACTATGTGCTGCAGGCGGACGATGTGATCGAGGGCAGAAGGTTCGACGACGTTATCACGAGAGGCTACTTCCCGATCGATGTGCACAATATGGCGGGCAAAGCGGGGTACGGCAATCCGGAGACCGCGGGAGCGTGGATCGACATCAAGGACTCCTATGACATTCCATACCGCTGCCTTGTGCCGGTCAAGGTCGACGGGCTGTTGATGGCGGGGAGATGCATCTCGGCGACAAGCGAAGCCCACGGCTCCTTCCGCACGCAAGGCAGCGTGATGGCGATCGGGCAGGCGGCCGGCACTGCGGCGGGGCTGAGCGCCAAGCAGGGGATTCAGCCGCGGGAGCTGGATATCAAGGAGCTGCAGGCCGAGCTGCTGAACAACGGCGCATCCTTGCGCCGCGACCCGGAAGCGGTGGAGAGAGAAACGCGGAACGCGCAAAAATACGTGGCGGAGTTTTTGCAGGCGAACAAACGCCATATTACACCGAACCTTTAAGTCGGCTCACATTTGGCTTAGCAGCGGCGATGGGAAGGATGGGAACGGGGAAGCCCGGACCCATCCTTTTGGCCGTTTAGGCGGGGATTGTCGGTGCGATTTGCTGGCCGTCTGGGTTGCCCGCGGCCGCTATTTTGGGGCGAAACCTTACAACCCCTGCAAACCTTGCAAACCCTGCAAACCCTGCAAACCTTGCTCGCCTTGCCGCTGCCAGGGCGATAAGGAAAGGTTAAAATCGGGGCGGCTAAAGCTGCCAAGCCTTGGCTTTGAGGGGTATAATCATGGGAGAAACTATACAGCGGCGAAAGCGAAAGGAGGGAGGGAAGTGCGGATCGAATGGTGGCTTGTCCGTCACGGATTAACCGAGTGGAACGTTCAGCATCGGTATCAGGGGCATAGCGATCCTGCGCTGCTCCCCTGCGAAGCTTCCGGGCTGGAACCGCTGCGCCGGGATCTGGCGGGAGTGGACTTCTCCGCCGTTTACTCGAGCGATCTTGCGCGCTGCCGGCAAACGCTGGAATACGCCCGCCCGGATCTGATGGGACGCTGCGTGGCCGACCGCCGCTTGCGGGAAATGGATTTCGGGGCGTGGGAAGGCCGGACGTACGAGATGCTGAAGGACGATGCCTCGTACAGGGCCTGGATCGACGACCCGCAGCGGGTCACGCCGCCGGGCGGCGAGTCGTGGCAGGCGTTTCGGGCGCGGGTTGAGGGCGTGCGCCAGGAGCTGGCGGCATGTTCGCAAGCTTTGGCCGCGGGTGGACGGTTGCGCAGAGAAGACGCTGGACAGATGCAAGGAAACGTAGATGGGGAACGGATAGATGCCAAGGAGATGCGTGAGAACGGCGTGACGATGGGGGAACCGGGCGAGGAGATGCGTGAGAACGCCGTGATGGTGGGGAAACCGGGCGAGGAGATGCGTGAGAACGGCGTGACGATGGGGGAACCGGGCGAGGAGATGCGTGAGAACGGCGTGATGGTGGGGAAACCGGGCGAGGTGATACGTGAGAACGGCGTGATGGTAGGGAAACCGGGCGGGGTGATACGTGAGAACGGCGTGATGGTGGGGAAACCGGGCGAGGTGATACGTGAGAACGGCGTGATGGTGGGGAAACCGGGCGGGGTGATGCGTGAGAACGGCGAGCTGATGCAGGAAAATGTGGAGGTTTCGGGAGAGCATGCTGAGGTCGTAGGGGAACCAGCCGAGACATTGTGGAAATGTACGGAGGCGATGAGCGAACATGTTGATGTGAGGCTTGAGACAAGCAAGGTTTTGCCGCGGAACTCCCGAACGATACGGCTGCTGATCGTCACCCACGGCGGGGTCATCTCGCTGTTGTCATCGATGCTGGAGCCCGGGCTCGGCTTTTGGGATACCCGGCTGCCCCCGGGCGGGATCAAGCGGCTTTATTGGGAATAGCGATTCTAACGATGGGATATAACGAAGTATCCATAATGTTTTGATTGGAAATATCCAATGGAATTAGAAATCTAATGGCATAGCAACAGTTTGATTGGATATTTCCAACAGATGAGGTTCGTCAGGCGCAAAATGGGTGACTTGAGCGAAATCTATTGGATATTTCCAATGAAAGATCAAAATGGTGAACGATTTCCGCCAATCTATTGGATTTTTCCAATGAGAGGTGGAGGGACGACTGAGGACAGGGGAACTCTTGTGTGACTGCACGAGGCAACTATCGTGGGCGGTGTCCTGCTATGATGATCCTATGATCCCCAATACTGCTTACATTACTTAAAAAAGAAAGGCGGGATCGGTTTGGCCGTGCCGAATATCAACTTTAAGCTTGGGGTGCTGGATATGGTTCCAAAGCTGCCGGGCCATAGCGCCGAGGAGGCTTTGGCGCAGGCCGTGCTGCTGGCGCAGCGGGCGGAAGAATGGGGTTGCGTGCGCTACTGGACCTCGGAGCACCATGACATGGAGATGCTGGCCAGCGCCTCCCCCGAGGTGCTGCTGTCCCATATCGGCGCGCGGACAAGCCGGATTCGGCTCGGCTCGGGCGGCGTACTGCTGCCGCATTACAGCCCGCTGAAGGTGGCGGAATGCTTCCGGCTGCTGGCCGCCCTTTATCCGGGCAGAATCGACCTCGGCATCGGCCGGGCGCCCGGGGGAGAAGCGCATACCGTCATGGCGCTTAGCGGCAATTTTTTGGAGCGGGTGGCCCGTTACCGTCAGTTGGCCGGCGATCTTGCCGCCCTGCTCCGGGACGAATACCGCTATGAGGAGCGCCCCGTAACGGCCCGGCCGGTTCCGCAAACGCCGCCCGAGCTTTGGCTGCTGGGCACGAACGTCAAAAGCGCCCGCTTTGCCGCCGAGCTCGGCACGGGGTACGTGTTCGGCCGCTTTATGAGCGAGACCGACGGCATCGAAACGCTGAAAGCGTACCGGGATGCTTTTCAGCCATCCTCTTTTCAATCAGCGCCGAGGACGATCCTTGCGGTCAGCGTGATTTGCGGCGAAACCCGGGAGGAGGCCGAAGCCATGGCTGCCGGTGTGGAAGCGGCATATCGTGCCCGCGGCGGCTCCCCTTTCAGCGGATTTGCCGGAACGGCCGGGCAAGTAAGAAAGCAGTTGGCGGAGATGCAGCGGCAATACGGCAACGAGGAATTTCTGATCGTGACGCCGATTCCCGATTACGAAAAACGGCTGCGCTCCTACCGGCTGCTTGCGACATCGGTTGCGGAGTGCGGAGTCTGAGGTCTTCCGTTGAAGGCAGCACGTATTGCCTCTGCATGCTCCTTCGGAAGAATGGCGCGGCTTGACCGAATCAAATGCAAAAGTGCATTTCAACTCATTATAAATTTCCGTTTTGAGTGATTGAAATGCAAAAATGCATCTGATTTGGGGCTATCGGATCAAAAAGTATCTTTTGCCCGGAAATGAAATGCACTTTTGCAGTTGAGCCGCCTATTTCGGGGAATATCGACGAAATTCGCATGCTCTTTTGCATTTAGCAGGATGTGGCATAGCCTTGGGTTAGTATGTCCCTGGCCGTAGACCAGCTTTCTTTAATTCATACTTGACTGGTAAGAATAATTGGTTTAATATGATGAAAAATCGTTCACAGCTCATTATCTTAGCGCTAAGAGAAGTCTAAGATACGCTTTGGACTGCAGCCGATTGGACCGCCAAAGGCTTCCGGAGGCTCCCTGTTGAGGGGAGCTTTTGGGGGCCTTTTATTTTTGCCGAAGGAGGTGATACGCATATCCGGTTGTCATGCGGAGTGGGAACTGCTGGAGGAAGCCGACTGGCTGTTCCGCAAAGTGGTCAGACGGTTTGTGAAGGAAAGGGACAAAGTGGAAGTTGTAGGGATTGCGCTTCCCGGACTGCTGGTCATGCAAAAAATGATCCGGGAAGGGCCGCAGCGGCTTGGCGATTTGGCGGAGGAGCTCGATTTCACCTCCGGCGCCGTGACGGGGCTGTGCGACAAGCTGGAGCAAAAAGGGTTCGCCCGGCGGGTCCGCCAGACGCTCGACCGGAGAACGGTATGGTTGGATATAACGGAGCAGGGCAGGGAAATGATGGCCCGCAACCGCAATATCGGCGCGGCGTGCATCACGCTGCTGTTCGATGGCTTCTCCCCGGAGGAGCTGAAGCAAATGGCCGGCCTTTTCCAAAAGCTGGCCGGGAATCTGGAGCATTTCTCCGGTACGCTGAACGCGCTGGCGGAGAGCAATGCCGGACAAAAGCCGAGCGAAGGCAGTAAGCGCGCGGACCAGGAGCTACAGTTGGGCCGGAAGCAGGAACTGGGTCAGGACCAGAGCCAGGGCCAGGATCAGGGTCAGGATCGGGATCGGGATCACAACCAGGATCACGACCAAAATCAGAATCACGATCAAGGCCAGGACCAGATCAATAACCGTAACAAGAACCAGATCCGGAGCAGATTTTTATCTTATTGAAGGAGTGGGGAACATGGGGCATCCGACGATTTATCCGACAGGGGCAACGATTTACAAGCCGGAGAAAGCTTATGGCGGCTACACGATTTATCAGGCGGCCGAACAAGGCGCGCTGCTGATCGATATGAACGGGAGAGAAATCCGGCTGTGGCAGGGGCTGCGCGGTTTTCCCAACAAGCTGCTGCCCGGAGGATATGTGCTCGGAAGCACGGCCGAACGCGATCCGCAGCACGGGTTCCAGGATGAGGCCGATCTCGTTCAGGTCGATTGGGAAGGCAATATCGTCTGGCGCTTCAACCGCCACGAATGGATCGAAGATCCCGGGCATGAGCCGCAGTGGATGGCGAGAGCCCATCACGACTATCAGCGGGCCGGCAATCCGGTAGGTTATTTTGTGCCGGGACTTGAGCCCGAAACGCAGGGGGGCAACACGCTGATTTTGGTTCACAAAAATGTGCGCAACCCGAAAATTTCCGATAAATTGCTGCTGGACGACTCCATTATCGAGGTCGATTGGGAAGGCAACATCGTTTGGGAATGGAACTGCCACGAGCATTTTGACGAGCTGGGTTTTGACGATGCGGCGAAAAAAGTGCTGCGCGAAGAACCGAATACCCGCTTTTTCGGCAATGAGGCCGGGGATTGGATGCATATCAACTCGATGTCGGTGCTCGGACCCAACCGTCATTACGACGCGGGCGACGAGCGCTTTCATCCCGACAACATCATTTGGGACGCCCGGGAAAGCAACATCATCGCGATCATCGACAAAAAAAGCGGAAATCTTGTCTGGAAGCTGGGACCGGATTATTCGGCGCCCGAGGTCAACCATCTGGAGTGGATCATCGGCCAGCATCACGCCCATCTCATCCCGCGCGGTCTGCCCGGCGAAGGTAATCTGCTCGTATTCGACAACGGCGGCTGGGGGGGTTACGGGCTGCCGAATCCGGCGTCACCGACCGGCCAGAAAAACGCCGTCCGCGACCACTCGCGCGTGCTGGAAATCGATCCGGTCACCCTGGAGATCGTCTGGCAGTATACGCCGACGGAAGCCGGATTTCAGGCGCCGCTCGACTCCTACCGCTTCTACAGCCCGTACATCAGCTCCGCCCAGCGCCTGCCGAACGGCAACACGCTGATAACGGAAGGAGCGGATGGGCGGATTTTCGAGGTGACGCGGGAGCATGAGCTCGTATGGGAATATATTTCCCCGTACAAAAACAAGCGGAACTCCAACATGGTCTACCGCGCTTACCGCGTTCCTTACACTTGGGTGCCGCAGCTTCCGCATCCCGAGGAACGGGCAATCGAGCCGCTCGACGTGACCAGCTTCCGGGTGCCCGGCGCCGCGGGGAAAGGCACGGATTCGGTCGTCACCGTGGAAGGGACCGTCTCCTACGGCGAAGGCGCGCTTTGCGTCGCCCGGTTTGATGAACGGCCGCGCGCGGCTGCGGATCCGTCTTAACGGGAATCCACATAGAAGAAAGGAGCGACCACGTATGGCCATATCCTCAAAAACGAAGGCAAAAACGGTGCCGAGCCTGATTATTTGGCTATTTGCGGCCTTGCTGCTCGTCTTAAGCGGCTGCGGTTCGGCGAAGGAGGGGTCCCAGGCGGCAGTGCAGGCCGCGGGCGCCGGGAGCGGCGGGGGGCAAGACCGGCAGAAGCAAGCCCCCGTTACCTTGAATATCGCCGACATTTCCACCAATCCGGTGCTGCGCACGGCGGTAAGCAAAGGTTTTTTTGAAAAACACGGCATTGAAGCGAAGCTGGTCACTTTCGCCACGCCGGCGGAAGGCATCAACTCGCTGTTCATCAAGCAGGCGGACATCGCCTGGGGCGCCGATTTTCCGATTTTGAACGCCGTGAGCAAAGGGGAGTTTGCGATCATCGCCTCGACCGGCACCTCGACCGAACAAAACGCGAAGCAGTGGAAGCTGTTCGTGCGGGACGACATCGGCAAACCGGAGGATTTGAAAGGGAAGAAGCTTAGCTTTTTGCGCGGGACTTTTCTCTCCTATTTATGGGACGAATATTTGGCCGAACACGGCCTCGCCTTGGACGACGTTAAGCTCATCGGGCAAGGCGGCTCGGACGAAGCGTATATCGCTTTGAAAAAAGGCGAGGTGGACGCGGTCTGGGTCAGCGGCGCGGCGCTGGTGGCGAAGTTCGAGGCCGCCGAAGGGGTCCGCCAGCTGACCGACATGTCGCAGACGAAGGTGCGGATCGGCAGCCAGATCGTAGCGCCGGAAGCGCTGATCCGCGAGCGCCCGGAGGCGGTGGCGAATTTCCTGCGCGCCCTCGATGAAGCCTCGCGGTTCGTCAAGGAAAATCCGCAGGAGGTCGCGGACATTTTGTATAAGGAAGTCAAGCAGCCACGGGAGTCTACGCTTAAAGACCTGGAAGTGCTAAATTGGAACGTCGATTTTACGGAGGCCGCTTATGACAGTTTGACAAGGCAGAAAAAATATATGGTGGAGAACGGAATTATCGAAAAAGATTTTGAACTGAAGGATAAAATTAAGCTGGAATTTCTGCGCGAGGTTTTACCGGATCGCGTAACGATTACACCGTAAGGAGGGGAAGGGCATGTCCGTATCATTGGTTTCGCAGAACCGCACGATTACGATCGCGGGGCTGGGCAAGAGCTATAGCGATCAGCGTCCGGCGGGGAGCGGGGAGGTTCACTACATTATCAAAGATGTCGACCTCGTCGTCCGGGGCGGCGAGTTTTTTATCCTGCTGGGGCCCAGCGGCTGCGGCAAATCGACACTGCTGAACATGATCGCCGGCTTCATCTCCAAAACGAGCGGCAGCCTGCGGGTTGGCGGCGCGGATGTCGACCGGCCCGGGCGGGATCGGGCGGTTGTGTTTCAGCAGGCCGATTCCTCGCTGTTTCCCTGGCTGACCGTCCGCCAAAACGTCGAGTTCGGGCTCAAGATGAAAAAGGTGGCGAAGCCAGAGCGCCGGGCCGTGTCCGACCGTTATCTGGAGCTCGTCGGGCTGGCCGGCCACGGGGATAAATTTCCGAAGGAGCTGTCCGGCGGCATGAAGCAGCGGGTTCAACTGGCCCGCGTGCTGGCCAATGATCCGGAAATTTTGCTCATGGATGAACCGTTCGGGGCTTTGGACGCCATGACCCGCCGGACGATGCAGAAGGAGCTGGTGCGCATTTGGCGGCAGACAAACAAAACGATCGTCTTCGTGACGCACGACATTCAGGAAGCGATCCTGCTCGGGGAACGGGTGGGCATCATGTCTTCGGGCCCGTCTTCCAACATTTCGCAAATCTACGAGATTCCGCTCGCCTATCCGCGCGACGTGTCCGCGGCGGAATTTTACGAGTATTACCGGCGGATTCAAGCTCATTTTGACGAATAGAAAGGGCGAATCTTATGACATGGCTGAAAAAGAAATGGGCCGGCCTGCTCTTCTTGTGGCTGTTCATCCTGGCCGCCTGGCAAGGCGGTGCCTGGCTTTACGGTCCCGAGGTGGTGCCCGGGCCGGCGGATACGGCGGCGGGAGCGCTGGAGCTGCTGCGGGACGGCTCGCTGCCGAAATATATCGGGATCAGCTTCTACCGGGTGTTCAGCGGCTGGACGCTGGGGAGCCTGATCGCCATCCCGCTCGGCATTTTGATCGGCAAGGTGGATTTTATCCGCCGTTTTGCCGAACCGCTGCTGAACTTCATCCGTTTTATTCCGCCGATCGCTTTCATCACGCTGTTTCTCGTCTGGTTCGGCATCGGCGAGCAGTCGAAGATCGCGCTGATTTTGTACGCGACGCTGTTTATCGTCATCATGAACACGCTGACGGGGGTGCTGGCGGTGGAGGAGGACAAAATCCGCGCGGCCCGCAGCATGGGCGCTTCGGAGTGGCAAATCGTCCGGCACGTGATCGTGCCGGCGACCGCGCCGTATATTTTCACCGGCGTCAGATTGGCGATGGGCACCTCGTATATGGCGATCGTCGGGGCGGAGATGATCGCGGCGAACGAAGGCGTCGGTTACCTGATCTGGAACTCCCGGCTGTTCTTCCGTACCGACTGGATTTTTGTCGGTTTGCTCAGCCTGGGGTTGATGGGATTTGCCACCGACCGGCTGTTCGGCTGGTTTGGCCGCAGGGTGCTGTGGCGGTACGGGGTGATCGGCACCGCGCCGGCCGGAAGAAGGTAAACCGAAAGCTTAGACGGGGCGGCGGCTTTTTTCCAGGATTGTGGGGGGGCCGAGGGGAACAGACGGCCCGTGTATTTGTGTATGTCCTGAGATAACGACAAATATGGGTCTTATTTTTGTGAAAAAAGGGTGCGAAGTTTAAATAGGGGATTTTTTTGCCTCTATTTTTGAGATATGGCGTCAAACGGGCGATATTTCCTGGTTTAATTCCCGAATAACGACTTAAAGTACCTCTATTTTGAATAAAAGGGTTGAAATCCCAGAATAAGGCCATAAATTGTCTTTATTTCCGCTAGAGACCTGCTTGTACATTAAAAGGACCACACAGGGACCGCACAGGAGCTGCAAGGGACTGCACAGGGAGTGCAAAGGAACTGCACAGGAACTGCAAGGGACTGCAAAGGAACAGCACAGGGACCGCACAGGAACTGCACAGGGACTCACAGGGGCCGCCGGAACGAATTCCTTCGGACTTCGGCGGTCTTAATCATTGACAAGAACGTGTGTTCGCAATATAATGCTGTCAAAAGGGAGGCCATAGCGTATGGATGTGTATGACAAGCTGACCATTTTGACGGACTCGGCCAAATATGACGTATCCTGTTCGTCCAGCGGGGCGGAGCGCGGGAGCGGCGGGGGCAGTGGAGGCAGCTCGCTGGGAAACGCCGTCAGCTCGGGGATCTGCCACAGCTTTGCCGCGGACGGACGATGCATTTCGCTGCTGAAGGTGCTGATGACGAACAGCTGTATTTATGATTGCAAATACTGCGTGAACCGCCGCTCCAACGATACGCGCCGGGCTATGTTTACCCCGGAGGAGCTGGCGGAGCTTACGATAAATTTTTATCGCCGCAATTACATAGAAGGTCTGTTTCTCAGCTCAGGCATCATGCGGAATCCGGATTACACGACGGAACAGCTGATCCGGGTGCTGGAACTGCTGCGCCGGAAATATCATTTCGGCGGTTATATCCACGTGAAGGCGATTCCCGGCGCCGATCCGGCGCTGATTTCCCGGTTGGGCCTGTTGGCCGACCGGATGAGCGTGAACATCGAAATGCCTTCACAAGACAGCCTGCACCAGTTGGCCCCGGACAAAAGCAAAGAAGCGATCCTGAGGCCGATGACCGCGATCCGGCAGGGCATTCGGGAGAACAGCACCGATCTCGTCAAATACCGCCACGCTCCCCGGTTTGTGCCGGGCGGGCAAAGCACCCAGATGATCGTAGGCGCGACGCCGGACAGCGATCTTAGGATCTTAACCTTAACGGAGGCGCTGTACAGGAAATACGAGCTGAAACGGGTATATTACTCGGCGTATACCCCGGTCGCGGAGCATTCGCTGCTTCCGTCGCTCGGCAGCAAGCCGCCGCTATTGCGGGAGCACCGCCTGTACCAGGCCGACTGGCTGCTGCGTTTCTACGGTTTTGAAGCGAAGGAACTGCTGGATGAGCACACCCCGAATTTCAATTTGTTTATGGACCCGAAATGCCATTGGGCGCTCAATCATATCGAACGGTTTCCCGTGGAGATCAACAAGGCCCCTTATGAAGAGCTGCTGCGCGTGCCCGGCATCGGCGTTCGCAGCGCCAAGCGGATCGTGGCGGCGCGCAGAACGGCGCGGCTGGATTTTTCCGGCCTAAAGAAGCTGGGCGTCGTGCTCAAACGGGCCCAATATTTTATCATCTGCTCGGGCCGGCGGCTTGAGGGGTTGAAAGTGAACGAAAGCACAATCCTCAGGTCGCTGCTGTCCCGCAAAGAAATCGACATGTTCCTGCCCAAGCCGAAGGTGGAGCAGCTGTCGCTGTTTTCGGACGAGGAGCTGGCGGGGCAGGCCGGGAAGGAGCTAAGCCCATGGCTGCTTGGATGAGCGATGCGGCTTACGCTTACGACGGCAGCTTTGACGGCTTGCTGAGCTGCGTGTTTGAGAGCTATGTGCGGAAGGAGGATTTGGTCGACCTGCGTTCGGACGCTGATCCGCAGTATACTCTGTTTGTAACCCGCTGGGTGGAAACCTGTCCGGAGAAGGCTAACAGGGTGTACGCGGCCATCGGGCAAAAAATATCGCCGGCCGCCCAAGAGCTTGTCCGCCACGGCTTTCTCACCTGCGATCCGCAGAAGGATTTGCTGATTTACCGGTTCCTGCGGCTAGGCTTTAAGCATGGTCGGGCGGTGATGGATATGCTGACGGAGAACAAGGTGCACCGATTGCGCAAGGCGGTGCGGCATTTGAACACGGAGAGCCATGCCTTGATGGGCTTCGTGCGCTTTTCGGTGTACGGCGAGACGCTGGTCTCGGTCATTGAGCCGAAGAACCGGGTGCTGCCGCTGCTGGCCGGGCATTTTTGCGACCGCTACCGGAAGGAGTCTTTTATGATTTACGACAAAACCCATGGACAGGCGCTCATTCACCGTGCGGAGGAAGCGGGGGCAGGGAAAGCGGAGATCGTGGACGTCGACGAGCTGATTTTGCCTGAAGCGGGGGAGCAAGAGCAAGCGTACCGCCGCCTTTGGAAGCAGTTTTACGAAACGGCGGCGATCCGGGAGAGGATTAATCCTCGGGCGCAGATGTCCCATATGCCCAAGCGCTACTGGGGACAATTGACCGAGATGCAGGGAGTGCGCGAATACCGCCCCGACTCTCCGGAGTCGAAGCGCCTGCAGTAAACGCCTGCGGTAAACGGCCTGCGGTAAATGCCTGCAGTAAACGCCTGCGGTAAACGCCTGGATACGCTTGGCATCGTCCGATTTCCGGCGGTTCTGGTACAATGGACGGAAAGGTATTTTTAGAGGGGAAGTTGACGGAGTGGATTTGAATCAAACGCCTTTACGGTACATCTATCCTTTTGCATGCCATGAGAACGAGCTGGAGCTATGCCGGATGGAGCTTCGCGCCCTGTTTGGACAAGAGCCCGGGGCGTTTGCTTTGATAGACAGCCGTTTGCGGATTGAACCGAACCGGAGTCCGTTTGTTTCCATGCGGTTGGACGTTTTGCTGGCCGCCGGGACGCTGGAAGAAATCATCACCCAGGTGTCGGAGCTGGAACTGGACGGACGTACCTTTAAGGTGCTGTATCTCAAAAACGGTTTGAAACGGACTTATGAGCAACAGCGCGAATTGGAGCGGCAGCTAGGCGGAAGGATCCGGGGCAAGGCCGATATGAGGCAGCCGGATGTGACATTTGGACTGCTGTCGTTGGACGACGGCTGGATGTTCGGCATTTGCCGGCCGGCCGACCCGGTCTGGCAGCGGCATAAACATAAGCCGCAAAATTACTCCACGGGTCTGACGACCGTCGTGGCCCGGGCATTAGTGAACATCGCCGTGCCCGATCCGCAAGGCGTGCGCACGATTGATCCGTGCTGCGGCATGGGCAACGTGCTGATCGAAGCGCTGTCGATGGGCATCGATATCGTCGGACGGGACCTCAATCCGCTGGCCGTTCGCGGGGCGCGGGTCAATTTGCGCCATTTCGGTTACGATGATGCGGGTTTAGTGGCTATCGGCGACTTGAACGATATTAACGAGGCGTTTGATGCGGCGATCGTCGATCTGCCTTATAATTTATGCTCCGTTCTTTCCGCCTCCGAGCGCGGCCTCATGCTTGCCAGCATAAGACGGATCAGCAAGCGGGCGGTGATCGTTTCTTCCGAGCCGCTGGAGCCCAAGATTGAAGCCGCAGGCCTGAAAATCATGGACTCTTGCTCCGTCAGTAAAGGAGCTTTTGTCCGCCATGTGTGGTTGACCGCACAGCAGCTGGTATAGCGCTGTTTCAAATAAGGCTGATCCTTTGCTTGTTTACGATCCTCATTGCATTCAGAATTTCGAAGTGCTAAAATAATTTTACGATCAAGTTTTCAGTTTTTCTGTTTAGTTTTCTGTTCAGTTGTATGAAGTTTATGTTTCAGCTATAAACTAAAGAAGAGCCTTTGCTCTGGTACGGCAAAGACTCTTAGGACATGAAAGGCTGTGGATCACCACGGCCTATGCATTGAATTACTTCACATGCAAAAATCCACCGTTAGGCGGCAACCTTACGCGGTGGGTTTTTGCTTGTTCTTGCGAAACTTACGCTTCAGCCAACGGAAAAGCTTCCGGATTCCAAACACTAGGCTTAGAATCGCGGTAATCCATCGGAGCACGTCCAGCAACGCCACAAGTACGGCCATCGGCTAGCAAAACAAGCTTCATAGAATTGTAGTTTTCTCTTGTTATCATCGGTTTTACAAAAAGCTGTACCGTTTAGGGTGCAGCTTTTTTGGTCTGTTCATTTTGCCGCTTATTCGTTAACTTGAAAGTACAATCTCCCCCCCCCGTTCGGCGCTTTGTTCCCGCACGCTCCGCAATAAACGATGCAGAAAACGGCCCGCTCCCACATCCGTAGAACAGGCCGTTATTAAATCTATGTGAAAAGGAATACGTATCCGTCCTAAGCGGAGGTACGCATTCCTTTTATTTTTTAGAGGTTAATACGCACTTTAGCGGATTAGTTGCCGCCTTGCGGCACGGCCAAGCCGAGACCTTCGGCAACGCGTGTTCCGTACTCCGGATCGGCTTTGTAGAAGTGCTCGATTTGCCGCAGCTTGATCTCGTCTTTTTCCACCGGTTTCATGGCGTTTATGATGTTTTCGACCAGACGTGTGCGTTCTTCTTCGCTCAGCAGGCGGTACAGGTCGCCGGCTTGCGTATAGTGGTCATCATGGTCGTAGGCGACGCTGTCGGCATATCCCGACACTTCGAACGGCGAAATTTTATGCTGCGGAGATTCCGCCGGGCCGCCGTAGCTGTTGGGTTCATAGTAAACGGAGGCTCCGCCGTTGCCGTCTCCGCGCATGAAGCCGTCGCGCTGGTTGTTGTTCACTTCGGCGATCGGGCGGTTGATCGGCAGTGTGTTATGATTGGCGCCGACGCGGTAACGATGCGCGTCAGAGTAAGCAAACAGGCGGCCCTGCAGCATTTTGTCCGGGGAAGCTTCGATGCCCGGGACGAAGTTGCCCGGCGAGAATGTCGCCTGCTCGACTTCGGCAAAATAGTTCTCCGGATTCCGGTTCAGCGTCATCACGCCGACCTCGATCAGAGGGTAATCTTTTTGGGACCATACTTTGGTCACGTCGAATGGATCGAAACGGTACGTTTGCGCGTCTTCGATCGGCATGATTTGCACGTACAGCGTCCAGCTCGGGAAGTCGCCTTGAGCGATCGCGTTGAAAAGATCCTCGGTATGGTAATCCGGATTTTCGCCGGCCAATTTTTCGGCCAGCTTGACGTCAAGGTTTTGGATGCCTTGATTCGTTTTGAAATGATATTTCACCCACACCGCTTCGCCTTCCGCGTTTACCCATTTAAAGGTATGGCTGCCGTAACCGTTCATATGACGGTATGTAACCGGAATACCGCGGTCCGAGAACAATATCGTCACCTGATGCAGCGACTCCGGCGACAAGGACCAGAAATCCCACACGGCGTTCGGATTTTTCAGGTGCGTTTGCGGGTGCCGTTTTTGCGTATGGATGAAGTCCGGGAATTTGATCGCATCGCGGATAAAGAACACCGGCGTATTGTTTCCGACCAGGTCGTAGTTTCCTTCCTCGGTGTAGAACTTCACGGCGAAACCGCGCGGGTCGCGGACGGTATCCGCGGAGCCCAGTTCACCGGCCACCGTCGAGAAACGGATAAACATCGGGGTTTGCTTCCCGACTGCGGACAGAAACGCTGCTTTGGTGTATTTGGAGACATCGTTCGTTACTTCAAATACCCCGTGGGCCCCGGCGCCTTTGGCGTGAACGACGCGTTCGGGCACGCGTTCCCGGTTGAAATGAGCCAGCTTCTCAAGCAAATGGACGTCCTGGATGAGGACGGGGCCGCGCTGACCGGCCGTAATCGAGTTTTGGTTGTCTCCGACCGGAGCGCCCCAGCTGGTGGTTAACCGTTTTTTATCATTAGTCATTTGATCACCTCTTAGTAAATGTAATTATTCAACTTCCTTCGCTTTGATAACTTAACTTTACCGGGACGGGGAAGCTTTGTCATGAAGGCGCGATGAATCGATGATGAAATATGCATGAAGGTTGTATAAAGGCGCGTTCGAGCTGTTTCGAAACGATCGGCTGCCGAAACGATCAGCTACCGAAACCATCGGCTTTCAAAATAGCGACATTTTAAGTGCTTATGATCCGAACTCCAACATGTACATCCCCATTAGCGGCATTTTTTGTACCTATTTTCCTTTGAATGGTCCAGGCTGGGGCATTTCCTTGCGGTCCTAAGAAAATAGCAGCATAAAATGCCTCTATTTCTCTAAAATGGGCGGGGATCGGCGAAATAAAGACACTTTATGTCCTTATTTTTCGCTGGAGTTGTTCAGGGACTGAATGGGTTAGGATGAAGAGGCACGGCTGAATATTTTGTATTAAGCGCGGTTTTTGGCTGAGCCTCCAACAAAAGGGTGGTTATTGTAAGTTTTATTTTTTTAACCTATAATCCTAGAGTGAAGAAAGCCTGGAACAAGTGAAAATCAGTGCCCGTAGGTCCTTGAAGCCGGTGCGTTTGCCGCGCGCGGCTTCTCGGTTAAAAGGGAAGCCGGTGCAAATCCGGCACGGTCCCGCCACTGTAAACAGGGACGCAGCTCATATTGCCACTGTCATCCGCTTAAGACGGGGGATGGGAAGGCGAGCCGACGTCGACGCCTGCAAGTCAGGAGACCTGCCCACGGGAGATTAAAGACGGTCCTTCGAGGAAAGGATAACGTTCTGCTAAGAGCACCATGCCCAAAAGGCGGGAGATCCGTTTCCCGCAGAAGGCATGGCTTTGTGGACGTACCCCCATCCGCCCGGGATTGGGGGTTTTCTTGTTTGAACGGGTAAATCCCGGTGCCGTACGCATCGCTTAGATTCGGGCGTGTCAGTAGCCTTTGGAACACCCGGAAGAAATGCAGAGCAGAGGAGAGATATTGATGAAGAAATGGCTGAATTTATGGGGAATCGCGCTGCTGGCGATGGCGCTGTTATTGGCGGGCTGCGGCCAGGATAAAGGCGCGGGCGGCCAAGGAGCGGCGGGCAACGCCGCAGGCCAAACCGGGCAAAATGCAAGTTCGAATGCCGGAAACGGAGCACAGGGCGAACAGGGCGCCAAACGAACGGTGTATCCGCTGACGCTGAAGGATTCGAGCGGAACGGAATTTACGTTTGAGTCGGCGCCGCAAAAAATCGTTTCCCTGGCTCCGTCGGAGACGGAGACGCTGTTCGCGCTCGGGCTCGATCAGCAGATCGCCGGCGTTTCGGATTTGGACGATTATCCGGAAGCGGTGAAGGACAAGCCCAGAATGGGCGGTTTCAAGGTGAACGTAGAGGCGATCGTCGCCGCGCAGCCGGACCTGATCGTGGCGGCCAGCCTGATCGACGAACAGACGGTCAAAAGCTTGAGCGATTTGGGGTTCAAGGTGTTCCAGTCCGATCCGAAAACGGTGAGCGGCGTGATGGAGCATATCAAGGCAATCGGCGAGATCACCGATCATCAGGCCCAGGCTGAAGAAGTCGTCGGCCAAATGCAGCAGGAATTGAGCCGGGTGACCGATGCGGTCAAATCGCTGACGGAGGATCAGAAGAAAAAAGTGTACATCGAATTTTCGCCGGGCTGGACGGTCGGCAAGGGCGAGTTCATGGACGAAATGATCACCTTAGCCGGCGGCGTCAATGTAGCTTCCGACATTGCGGGCTGGAGCGAAATCAACGAGGAGAACATCATCAAGGCGAATCCGGACGTGATCCTGTACGCCAAAAGCGTCGTCGACAAAAACAATCGCACGCTGGCGGACATTATCAAAGGACGCGCCGGTTGGGATCAAATTGCCGCGATCAAGGAAGACCGCGTCGTCGGGCTGGACGATAATCTACTTAGCCGCCCGGGTCCGCGGGTGACGCAAGGATTAATTGAGGTGGCCAAAGCGATTTATCCGGAACTGATTCAGCCATGATGACCGGTAAGCTGGCCGGTTACGGGGCCGTTCTGCTGACGCTGCTGGCCGTAACGCTGCTGTTGTGCATCGGAATCGGTTCGGTATCGCTGCCGCTGGGCGATATCGCCCGCATTTTGCTGCACCGGATTCCCGGCCCGGGAAGCTGGATCACGGCGGACTGGAGCGTGGCCTCGGAGCAAATCGTCCTACAGGTGCGCCTTCCCCGCGTTTTGTTGGGGATGCTGGTCGGCGCCACGCTTGCGGTGGCCGGGGCCGGCTTTCAAGGCGTGCTGCGCAATCCGCTGGCCGATCCGTTTACGCTCGGGGTTTCGTCGGGATCGGCGATCGGCGCGGCCGTGCTTATTTTTTTCGGCTGGCAGTTTTCGTTGCTCGGGGTGTTTACGCTGCCGGCGGTCGCTTTCCTGACGGGTGCGGTCACGCTGTGGATCGTCATTTGGCTGGCGCGCGAAAACGGGAAAATTCCGATTGAAAGCCTGATTTTGTCCGGTGTCGTCATGCAGTCGTTCCTTGGCGCGGTGGTGTCGTTTTTGACGGCGATGTCCAAGCAAACGGTCAATGAAATTTTATATTGGACGATGGGCAGCTTGTCATTGCGCGGATGGTCGTATACGGCCATCCTTTTCCCGTATTTACTGGTGGGCGGGGCGTTTCTGTGGAGCCGGGCCGGAACGCTTAACTTGCTGGCGCTCGGCGAACGTCAGGCGGCGCATTCGGGGCTGAACGTGGAGCGGACGAAGCTGACCGTGCTGTTGGCAGCCACGCTGATGACGGCGGCGGCCGTGTCGGTGTCCGGTGTCATCGGCTTCGTCGGCCTGGTCATTCCGCACATGATCCGCCTGATAACCGGACCCGATTATCGTCTGATTATTCCGCTGTCCGCGCTTGGCGGCGGGATATTTATGATGTGGAGCGATCTTGCGGCCCGCTCTCTGCTGACGCCGACGGAGATCCCGCTTGGCATCGTCACCGCTTTTGTCGGGGCTCCCTTCTTTGGCTATTTGCTGCACCGGAAAAAGAAGGAGCGGGAGGGGGAGCTGCGTTGATCGAGGTGAAAAAAGTTTCCAAAACGTACGGCCGCCAGGCGGTCATCCGCGATGTGACCTGGAGCGTGCGAAAGGGTGAATTTTGGGGGCTGATCGGGCCTAACGGCAGCGGCAAAACGACGCTGCTCAATCTGATTTCCGGTGTGGAGCGGCCGTCCGCTGGGGAGATCGCGCTGGACGGCCGTCCGCTCACTTCCTATGGCCGCAAGGCGTTATCGCGGAAAATCGCCGTCCTGCAGCAGGACGGTTTGCCTCCGGTTTCGTACAGCGTCCGCGACGTGGTTGAGATGGGCCGCTTTCCGTATCAGGACTGGCGCGGCAGGGAGAAGGACGGACCGGAGGGCTCCCGGCGGCTGCTCGGCGAAATTATGGATAAGCTGGAGCTGAGCGCGCTGGAGCACCGGCCGCTAAGCGCGCTTAGTGGAGGGCAACGCCAGCGCGCCGCGCTCGGCAAGGTGATGGCGCAGCAGCCGGAGCTGGTGCTGCTCGATGAACCGACGACGTATTTGGATCTTCGCTACCAAATGCAGTTTATGGAGTTGGTCGCCGGATGGCAGCGGGAGGAAGGGCTGACGGTCGTAGCCGTGATGCATGATTTGAACCTGGCCGCTTTGTTTTGCGACCGTCTCCTGGTGCTGAGCGAAGGGTGCGTTGTGGCGGAGGGGCCACCGGAAGACATTTTGTCCGCGGCTATGGTAGATAGGGTTTATCAAGTGAAGGCGCACCGGGTGCCGCATCCGGACAGCGGAGTGCCGCAGCTGCTTCTACAGCGAAGGAAGGCGGAAAGCGGGGAAGCCAAGGGGGATTGGGGTGGCGAAACCGGCGGCTGAGGAGGAAAAGGCCGGCTTGAGGTACGAACGGATGAAGCGGGCAAATAAAGCGGGCGGATGAGCCAAACAAATAACCGAATAGATGGACCGAATGGATGAACTGAATAAGTGAACTGAATAGATGAACTGAATAGATGAACTGAATGGATGAACCACGGGGGAGGGAAGAACGATCATGGGGCATAACGCTATTTTGGAACTTGCAGGGAGCATCGGCAGGCTTGATGCGGCGGCGATGGCTGCCGCCGAGGAACGCTTGGGCCGGTTGACGAAGCCGCCCGGCAGCCTCGGCAAGCTGGAGGAATTGGCCGTCAGGCTGGCCGGCATAACGGGCGAAACGCTGCCGGAGTTCCCGCGGCGCACGGTGTTTGTGATGGCCGCCGACCACGGCGTTTGCGAGGAAGGCGTCAGCGCCTTTCCGGCGGAAGTGACGCCGCAGATGGTGGGCAATTTCCTCGCCGGTGGAGCAGCGGTGAACGTACTGGCGCGCCAGGCCGGCGCCGACGTCGTGTGCGTCGATATCGGCGTGAACGCGGAGCTGTCGCACCCGGCTTTGGTGTCGCGGAAAGTGCGGTACGGCACCGCCAATATGGCCAAAGGCCCGGCGATGACCCGGGAGGAGGCGGAGGCGGCCGTGCTGATCGGAGCGCGGCTCGTGGAGGAAGCGGCATCCCGCGGCGTCCGCCTGTTCGTTACGGGCGAGATGGGCATCGGCAACACGACGGCCAGCGCGGCGATGATGAGCGCTTTGAGCGGGATTTCGCCGGAGCAAAGCGTCGGCCGGGGGACCGGGATCGACGATGTACGGCTGCGCGGCAAAATCGAAGTCGTGCGGCGCGCCCTGGAGATCAATCGCCCGGACCCGGGAGATCCGCTCGGCGTGCTCGCCAAAGTGGGCGGCCTGGAAATCGCCGGGCTCGCCGGGGTCATTCTTGGCGCCGCGAAAAGCCGCTGCCCCGTCGTGATCGACGGCTTTATATCCAGCGTGGCCGCGCTTGCCGCAAGCCGGCTTGCGCCGGAAGCGGCCGGGTATATGATCGCTTCCCACGTCTCCGCGGAGCAAGGGCATCGCCAGCTGCTGCGGGAGCTGAAGCTCGAGCCGATGCTGGAGCTTGGCATGCGGCTCGGCGAGGGAACCGGCGGGGTGCTCGCCCTGCATTTGGTGGACGCGGCGAGCCGGATCGTGCGGGAGATGGCGACCTTTGAGAGCGCCGGGATTTCCACGGGCGGCAACCGGTAAAATGGACAGAGCGCTGCCCGGCTGAAATCGCGGTGACAGTCAACATAAGTTTGGAGGTAAAGCGATGAAAGTAATGGTCACGGGCGGCGCCCGCAGCGGCAAAAGCTCGTTTGCCGAGCGCTGGATTATGAAGCACGCGGAAGCCGCGTTGTATGTCGCGACCGGGCAAGCTTTCGACGAAGAAATGACCGAGCGGATCGCGCTGCACCGGCAGCAAAGAGAACAAAGCGGATTCGTCTGGACGACGCTGGAGGAGCCGTTGCGGCTGGCGGAAAAGCTCACGGCATTAGGGAACGAGCTGCGGGCAAGCGGGGCGGAAGCGGCCGGGATAGACTGGCAGGGAACGGAAAAGGCCGGCTCGTCCGCCGCGGCCGTCGTGCTCGTCGACTGCCTCACGTTATGGCTATCAAACATGCTGCTTGAGCAGGGGGGCCGGTCCGATGCGGCCAAGGTCATGGAGCGGGAAATCGAACGCCTGGCTGCCGCGGCCGAAGCTTTTCCCGGCACGCTGGTGATGGTCACCAACGAGGTGGGGAACGGAATCGTGCCGGAATTTCCTTTGGGCCGGCTGTATCGCGATCTGGCGGGCAGGTTGAACCGCAGGATGGCCGCCATTTCCGGGCAGGTGTTTCTCGTGACGGCGGGCATTCCGATCGAGTTGAAAAGCAGGGAGTACCGGCTATGAGCGATGAGAGCAAGAACAAGCAGAACGAGCAGAACAAGCAGCACAAGCAGCACAAGCAGCACAAGCAGAGCGAGCAGAACGAGCAAAACAAGCAGAGCGATCGGAGCGGCCCGGGGCAGCCGATATTGGCTGCTTTTCAATTTTTGACGCGGTTTCCGGTCCGGGCTGAGCTCGATTTCACGCCCGAGCTGCTGCGGCGAAGCGTCCGATATTACCCGCTTGTCGGGGCGGCCGTGGGGCTTAGCGTCTGGGCCGCCGCGGCTTTGTCGGCTTGGCTGCTGCCGCCGCTTCCCGCCGCCGTGCTGGCGCTGATCGTTTGGGTCTGGGTCACCGGCGGGCTGCATCTGGACGGCTGGATGGACACGGCCGACGGCTTGCTCAGCTACCGGCCCCGGGAAAAAATGCTGGAAATTATGAAGGACAGCCGGGTCGGAGCGATGGGGGTGCTCGCCTGTGTGCTGTTGCTTATGCTGAAGGCTTCGCTGCTGGCTTCCCTGCTGCAGGGCGGCGTTTGGCAAACCGGGGCCGCGCTGCTGACGGCGCCCGTTTGGAGCCGCTGGTTTATGACCCGGGCCATGCGGTTGTGGCCGAACGCCCGCCAAGGGGAAGGCTTGGCCGGGCAGTTCCGCGGGTTGGGGGCTCGCGATGGGCGGGGAGCAACCGCTTGGGCGATCGTGTTGACCGCGGCGGCTCTGCTGCTCGCTCTGCTGCTGATCATCTTGCTGGCTGTGCTGCCGGCGACGGATGCGCTATCGCAGACAGCGGCGCTGCCGGGAACAGAGGCCGCCCATCGCGGCCGCATCGAACCGGCCTTGGCGGAATTGCTGCTGTACGCCTGCCTGCACCCGGTGCTGGCCTGGGCGGCGGGAACCCGGGCGGCCCGCTGGATGAGCGCCAAGCTCGGCGGTCTAACCGGCGACACTTACGGGGCGCTGAACGAAGGTCTGGAAGCGGCGCTGCTGCTGTTGGCGGTTTTGATATTCCGGTAATCGCTGGCGCGCAAAACGGAAGGGAGAGGAAGCGGATGGAAAATAGAGAAACGGTGAACGGCGCGGTGCTTATGGTGCAGGGTACGGCCTCGGATGTCGGGAAAAGCGTCATCGTGACGGCGCTCTGCCGCATTTTCGCCCAGGACGGGTTTCGCACCGCCCCCTTCAAGTCCCAAAACATGGCTTTAAACTCCTACGTTACCCCGGACGGCCGGGAAATCGGCCGGGCCCAGGGGGTTCAAGCCGAGGCCTGCGGCATCGCCGCCACCACGGACATGAATCCGGTGCTGATCAAGCCGACCGGGGACATGCATTCGCAGATCGTCGTTCACGGCCGGCCGCTAAGGCATCTCAGCGCGGCGGATTACCGGGAGAAGTTTCTCCCGGAGGCGAAGCCGCTTGTGATGGATGCCTTGAACCGCCTGCGCTGGCAATACGACATTGTCCTCATGGAGGGGGCCGGCAGCCCGGCGGAAATCAACCTGAAGCAGCGCGACATCGTTAATATGAACCTGGCCGGATGGGCGGATGCGCCGGTTATTTTGGTCGGGGACATCGATCGCGGCGGGGTGTTCGCGTTCCTGGTCGGAACGCTGGAACTGCTGGAGCCGGAGGAGCGGGCCCGGGTCAAAGGCTTCATCATCAACAAATTCCGCGGGGATCTTTCCCTGCTCCAGCCGGGGCTCGATTGGCTGGAGCGGCGCACCGGCATTCCCGTGCTCGGCGTGCTGCCTTATCTTCCCGACCTGGATATTGAAGCTGAAGATTCGGTCGTTTTGGATACTTATCCTTCGGCGGCGGAATCCGCCGGGGAGCAAGCCGCGGTCGATATCGCCGTAATCCGCTATCCGCGCATTTCCAATTTCACCGATTTCGCTCCGCTCGCCGCCGAGCCGGACGTATCCCTCCGCTACGTGGACAAGCCCGCCGACCTTGGGCAGCCCGACGCGATTATCCTGCCGGGCACAAAGGACACGATCGGAGACCTGTCCTTCCTGCGGGAGCAGGGATGGGATCAAGCCATCCGCCGGCATATGGAGTTGCGGGAGCATGCTCAGCTGGCCGGCATCTGCGGAGGCTATCAGATGCTCGGTGCGCGTTTGCACGACCCCGAGGCGGTGGAGGCGGATGCGCCGCGGTCGGCGGAAGGTCTGGGCTGGCTGCCGCTCGCGACGACCTTCCGCGCGGGCAAAAAGACGGTTCGCGTCCGCGGGACGACGGCAACCGGGCATCCGGTACGGCTGCATCCTCCCGGCCAGGCCGCCTTGCCTATCGAAGGCTACGAAATCCATCAAGGGGAGACGGTTCGGTTGCCGGCGGATTCCGCTTCGCCATCTTCTGCTTCTGCCTTCGCTTCCGCCGGCTCCGCTATAGCCGATATGTTCCTGATCCGCCGCGAATTGGCCGCTTCCGTCGACGGGCCGCCTACGGATGGGGACGAAGTCCATCCCGAAGGCGCCGCACGCTCTGATGGACGCGTGTTCGGCACTTATTTGCACGGCCTGTTTCATAACGACGCGTGGCGGCGGGCCTGGTTGGACGGCATTCGCACGGCGAAGGGACTTGATCCCCTGGGCGCGACCTTCACGGCGGCCTCCCGCAAGGAAGCGGCCTTCGACCGCCTCGCTGGGCATGTCCGGCGGCATCTGAAGCTGGAGCAAATTTATGAAATCGCCGGGCTCGATCCGGCGCTGGCGAACAGGAAGGGCGGCTAGGAAGTCAGCTAACCTTGTTTGCAGTGGATGGGTCATTTTTTATACGCTCAGTCATCAATCATTGACCCTGTTTTTAGGTTCAACCTAATCATCAGTGCTTGACAGTCAAGCCGGAAACAGACCATGGCCTGGAGCGAGACTCGCTATCCGGAGGCTTTGCACGATTATCCCGTTTGACCAGGTGACTATGCTTCCTGAACTAAAGGGATGATCGTGCAAAGTGCTTTGGAGAGACAACCTCCCCCCCATCTCCATCATCATTTATTTTGTCAAGCACTGATTTTGGTCTTGAGCATGTTTTTTCTGACTTGTCCGACATAAGCGTATAGAATGGTGCATAAGTGCTAATCCGTTCTGACCGGCGGATGGAGCAGCTCCCATACGGAGGAGAGCATCTCCGCCCAATTAGATGCGGAACTTTTCCACCGCTTCGCGCAGCGACAGCGCCTGCTCGTGAAGGGAGCGCACGGTTTGGGCGTGGCTTTCCATTTCGGTGAGCTGCTGCTGGGAATATTGGGCGATTTGCTCCATGCTTTCCAGCGATTTGGCCGTAATGTTGGCCGCTTCCTCAACCGAGGCGGTAACTTCCTCCGTGCCGGCGGAAACCTGCTGCGTGGAAGAGGACACCGATTGGATCGTCAAATTGATGTTTTGGATCAGCACCGTCAGTTGGCCGAAGGCTCTGCCGGCTTGTTTTACGCGGCCGGTCCCGGAGACGATCTGCTCGCTGGCGCGCTGCATTGCGCTGACGGAATTTTCCGATTCCTCGCGGATGCTCAGCAAATATTCGCCGATTTCGTCCATGGCCCCCCGGGACTGCTCCGCCAGCTTGCGCACTTCCTCGGCGACGACGGCGAAGCCTTTGCCGTTCTCTCCGGCGCGCGAAGCTTCGATGGCCGCGTTTAACGCCAGAATATTAATCTGTTTCGTGATTTCGGTAATCGTGCCGACGACGGTGGCGATCGATTCGGACCGTTCGTTCAGGATGCGGATGTGCTCCAGCGTGCGTCCGGCCGCTTCCTCGACGAGCTGCATCTGCTCGACGGCCGTTTGTGCTAACGCATTGCCGGCGCCGGCTTCCTCGGCGGCTTGTCCGATCCGTTCGGTGACCTCGGCGGAAGAGGAGGCGATATGCTGGATGCCCTGCGAAATTTCTTCCATCGCCCGGGCGTTCTCGGCGGCGGCCGTGGCGATCGTCAGACTGCCGGATTCGATTTCCCGCGTCGCTGCGTTGGAGCGGGTGATCAGCTCCCCAAACGTGTCCACCGACCGGGATAAATGTTCCGATCCGCTCACGACGGTTTGCGATGTGTCCAGCACTTTGGCGAACATCTCTTTGAGCTGGTTCGTCATCGTCCGAAAGCTTGCGGCAAGCTGAGCGACTTCATCATGGCCAGCCACCTCGATCGCCTGCCGGAAATCGCCGCCGGCCATTTTTTCCGTAACGGCAACCAGCTTTTTGATCGATTTGGTGATGCGCCGGCTAACAAAATATGCGACCAACAGCCCGGCTCCGATCACGAGGGCGGTTATACCGATGCAGATCTGCAAAATTTCCGCCCGCTTCTGATCGATAAAAGTGGCGTCCAGCCCGATGGCCAGCACCGCTTTGCTTCCGGGGATCGCGATAAACGCCGTCTTGTGCGAACCGAACCGGTCCGAATACAGCTCGCTGATATGTATTTCGCCATCGGAGGTCTCGGCCATCGCGGCTTGAATCTCCAACGGGTCGCCGGCTTTCATCCCGGAATTTTCGTTGGCGGCGATGACGGCAGCTCCGTTTTCCTGAAGCTGGATCAGGTAGGCGTTGTTTAAATGAAACTCCTTGGCGCTTTTCGTCAAATAGGATTCAACCGCAAACCGGGAATTTTCCTTGCCGCTCATCAGTTGCATCGCCTGATTCGTGTCCAGCCTTTTGTAAATGTCCTGCGTACTGGTCAGGAGCACTTTGTCAAATTGCGGCAGCACGTTTTGGCTGATGATTCCCATAGAAATGTAATAAAAGCTTACACTAAACAAAAGCGAAGATACTACGATAAGCGCTGCAAACGTAAGCATGAATTTGCGGCTGATGGAGCTGTTGATTTTAAACACGGAAATCTCCCCAATCTCTCCCATAAAATAAGTGTTTTATGTCTATAGTCCTATGCCTGAACCGTGAATTCTCTTTTTTTAACCACTGGTTCATAAGTATTATTTTATAGGAAAAAATGCCCTTTGAAAATGAAAAATATCCGCTGAATGTTTGCGAAAAAGAAAAAAATCAGAGCTTTCGCCCTTTTGAAGGGGAAGGAGGCTCTGATTTCTTACATTTAGCGTTAGATATAAGTCAACTGTTTCGGATAGGCGGTCAACACTTCCACGCCGGAGGCGGTCACGAGCACGTCGTCCTCGATGCGGACGCCGCCGACTCCAGGCACATAAATCCCGGGCTCTACCGTAAATACGTTGCCTTCCGTCAGCAATTGTTCGTTTTTGCCGTGGACGGAAGGGAATTCATGGACGTCGATGCCCAGCCCATGGCCTAACCGGTGAATAAAATAGCGGCCGTAACCGGCGGCTTCGATTACGTCGCGGGCGGCTTTGTCGATCGAGGCAAAGCTGACTCCCGGTTTGATGGCTTCGATGGCAGCCGTGTTGGCAGCCAGTACGGTTTCGTATATTTTAGCCAGTTCCTCAGACAACTCCCCTACGGCAAATGTGCGGGTGATGTCGGAAGCGTATCCGTCCGCGTAAACCCCGATGTCAAACATGACAAGATCGCCGCGGCGAATTTGCCGCGTTCCGGGAACGCCGTGCGGCAAAGCCGTCTTTTCCCCGGACAGCACCATGGAGTCGAAAGAAGGGCCGTCCGCGCCCAGCTTGCGGATTTGATATTCCACTTCGGCCACCAGCTCGTTTTCGCTGATCCCTTCTTTGACCTGGCGCACCGATTCCGTCAGCACCTGCTCGATCAGGTTTACGGCGCGCTTGATTTTAGCGACTTCGTCCGCGCTTTTGCGGAAGCGAAGCTCACGCAGCCACGGGCCGGCATCCAGATACCGGGAAAAACCAAGCGTTTCTTGCAATTGTTCGAACCTGGCCATGGAGACCTGCTCTTTTTCGAACCCGATCGTGCCGATCGTCCCCTTCAAACGCTGTTTCAGCAGGAGATATGGATCGTCCGTGTCCTGGTGGATGATGATTTCTGCGACGTCCGCCGCCGCCCGGGCCGCTTCCTCGTCCAGCGCGGGCACCACGAGAAACGGTTCGCTTCCCGCTTGAAGGACGGCGCCAAGAAAGCGTTCATGAGGATTGCTCAGGAATCCGGTGAGATAGTATACATGTTTCGGATCGGTAATCAGCAGGGTGCTGATCCCGGATTCGCGCATTTTTCGGTCAAGCTCAGCCCATTTCATATTCATAAAAAAATACTTCCTTTCGCAAGCAGTTTCAAATATCATTATAGGCTAATAATTGGAAAAGGGATAGTTGGGGGCCGGCGTAAAATTTAACGGAATAATGGTTTACATTTGCGGAAATTTCAATAGAATGGGAAGAAGCTATGTTATGTAAAATTTGAATCAATTGGCTAAAAGGAGAGACGACGTTGACAGCGGAAAAAAAGAATCAAACCCCACTCATCCTGATCGGCCTGATGCTAGCGATCCTGATGTCGGCCATGGACAATACGATCGTGACGACGGCGATGGGGACGATCGTCGCCGATCTCGGCGGCATGGAGCAGTTCGTCTGGGTAACCTCCGCCTATATGGTGGCGGTGATGGCGGGAACGCCGATTTTCGGCAAACTGTCCGATATGTACGGGCGGAAACGCTTTTTCCTGTTCGGGATCATCACGTTTTTGCTCGGATCGATCCTGTGCGGGCTGGCCGGCAGCATCATGCAGCTCAGCATCTTCCGGGCGATCCAGGGGATCGGCGGCGGGGCGCTGATGCCGATCGCATTTACGATCATCTATGACATTTTCCCTGTGGAGCAGCGCGGCAAAATGACCGGCCTGCTTGGGGCGGTATTCGGCACCTCCAGCATTTTCGGCCCGCTGCTCGGCGCGTTTATCACCGATTCGCTGGGATGGCACTGGGTCTTTTACATCAATGTGCCGATCGGGATCGTCTCCCTGCTGCTGATCACCGCATATTACCGGGAATCGCTTGCGCACTCGAAGCAGCAAATCGATTGGAGCGGGGCGGTTACCCTCGTCGGCGCGGTGATTTGCCTGATGTTCGCGCTGGAGCTCGGCGGCGAAAAATACGCTTGGAACTCGGCGGTGATCATCGCTTTGTTTGCCGGCTTCGCCGTGCTGTTTGTCGCCTTTTTGCTGGCGGAAACAAAAGCGCGGGAGCCGATCATTTCGTTCGGCATGTTCAAAGTACGGCTTTACGCAACAAGCTGTTTGCTCGCCTTGCTGTACGGCAGCGTGTTTATCGTGGCGACGGTGTACATCCCGATTTTCGTGCAGGGCGTATTCGGCGGCTCGGCCACGAACTCAGGCATTATTTTGATGCCGATGATGGTCGGTTCGGTCGTCGGCAGCATGATGGGGGGAATGCTGACTTCCCGGCTGTCGTACCGGGCGGTTATGGCGATCTCGGTCGTCTGCTTCGTCTGCGGCGTTTTCGCCTTAAGCACGCTGACGAACGACACTTCGCGCCTGGTACTTACCGTCTTCAGCATTTTGACGGGTTTTGGCGTCGGCTTCTCCTTTTCGGTGCTCAGCATGGCGTCCGTCCATCATTTCGATATGCGGCAGCGCGGCGCGGCGACGTCGACCAACTCCTTCCTGCGCTCGCTTGGCATGACGCTCGGGATTACGATCTTCGGCATCGTGCAGCGCAATCTGCTGGCGGACAAGATGTCGGCGGCTTTTGCCGGAACGGGACAAGCAGGGGGACAAGCAGGGGCAACCTTCGGCAATGCCCAGGAGGCGCTGAGTTCGGACAAGCGGGCCATGATCCCGCCGGAAATTTTGGATAAAATTACGGACGCCTTATCCGGTTCGATCGCGCACACCTTCATGTGGGCTCTGATTCCGGCCGTTTGTTCCGTCCTGGTCGTCATCGCCATGCCCAAGGACCGGATTGTCCGCGGCGCGGCGGCCAGGCCGTCCAAGCCGTCCAAGCAGCAGGGCTGAATGGTTTGATACAAAGTATACGATGATCAGGATGGAGAGAAAAGCACCATGCGGTTGCGCTCTGGCGACTAGAAATCGGCGCTTGAGAGCTGGCAGCTGGCTGAGCTGGCTGTGGAACGACGAACCTTGCCAGCGGGCAACTGGCTGTTGAAACGAACCGTAGGCTGGGTTTAGACGAAATGGCCTTCAAAATAGCGGCACTTTATGTACTTATTATCCGGAGCCAAGCATGTTTATCCTCATTAGCGGCATTTTTTGTCCTTATCTTCCTGCAGGTGGACCAAAATGCGGGCATTTCGATAGCGGCCGGGGAAATTAGCGGCATAAATTGCCGCTATCTCTCTCAAACGGGCGGAGATCGGCGGAATAACGGCGCTTTTTGTCCTTATTTTTTTCACTGGTGTTCTTCCGGCCATCCTGCCCAAAGAAAAAGCCGCTCCCGAAACATGGACGTTCAAGTCCAGGCCAGGGAGCGGCTTCTTTCCATGATAAGCGTGCCTATAGTCACACCTATAGGCACGCCGTGTAGTCACAGCGTGTAGGCACGCAATGTAGTCACGCCGCGTAGGTAAACCGCGTAGTCACGCCGTGTTAGGCACCCGCGTAGTCACAGCGTGTAGGCACGCAATTTAGACATGCCGCGTAGGCAAACCGCGTAGTCACGCCGTGTTAGGCACGCCGCGTAGGCATAGCGTGTAGGCACGCAATGTAGTCACGCCGTCACACCGGCTTTAGGAGCGCAGCTCCTTGACCACATTCGGCGGTGTGCCGCCGGTCAGCGCCGTGGCCAGGTTCTCCGCGGCCAGCAACGCCATTTGACGGCGGGTCTGCGCGGTGGAGGACCCGATATGCGGCAGGGTGACGACGTTCGGCAAGCCGAGCAGCGGATGGTCCGGGGCAATCGGCTCGCGTTCGAAAACGTCGAGCCCGGCGCCGTAGATGCGTTTTTGCCGCAGCGCTTCGGTCAGCGCGGCTTCGTCGACCGTCGCCCCCCTGGAGGCGTTGACGAACACGGCCGTGGGCTTCATCCAGGCAAGCTCGCGTTCGCCGATCAGCCCCCGCGTTTCCGGGGTCAGCGGCGTCATCAGGACGACGAAGTCGGATTTTTGCAGCAGCTCTTCCATAGAGCAGTACACGGCGCCCAGTTCGGCTTCGGTCCCGGGCTTGCGGCTGCGGTTATGGTACAGCACGTCCATGCCGAAGCCCAAATGACCCCGGCGGGCGACGGCTTCTCCGATTTCCCCCATGCCGATGACGCCAAGCGTCTTGTGGTGCACATCAAGCCCGAACAAAATTTCGTCGTCGCCGCGTTTCCATTTCCCTTGCTTGACGTACTGGTCCAGTTCCGGCACGCGGCGGGCGACCGCCAGCATCAAGGCAAAAATCAGGTCCGCGACCGTGTCGTTCAGCACCGCCGGCGTGTTCGTTCCGATCACGCCGCGGGCTTTCATCGCCTCCAGGTCGAAGTTGTTGTAGCCGACGCTGATATTGCTGACGGCCTTCAGGCGGGGAGCATGCTCCAGCAGCTCCGCGTCGATCCGGGTGCCGGATGTCAGCAAGCCGTCCGCTTCGGCCAGGCTTGCGAGCAGCCGCTCGCGGGGAATCGGTCCGTCGCCGTCCCACTTGCTGCAAAGGCAGTGTTCGGCGAGATAGGCCTCAACCTCCGGAGGCACAGGTCTGGCGATAAATACGTGTGGCTTCACGGTTCTCCTCTCCCTTTTCTACATAAGTTGAACTATTGATTGTACGTGATGGGGCAGCCGTGTGAAATGTTCTTACGAACGCTGTTGTTCGCGGATTTCGATGACCGGGTTTAAATTTAAATCGGGTTAAATTCAAATATTGTAGAAATTCGCTCACAAAGGCGACCGAGCATATGCTTCCGATGCAGCTTTCTCGCAGAAAGCTTTGAGTTTCTTCAGAATCATTTCCCCAAGGTTCAATATTCTTAAATGTCACTCTTTTAGAACATTGAACCCTTTTGCCTGACCACGCTTTTTTTAGTTCAACTTATAAAGATTTCGTACAAACACTTAAACTTACCTTTATCATACCAGAAAAGAGAGGGGGAGGCGTTAGCGATTGTCCACCTTTTCCGGGTACATGTCGTGATTGAGCAGGCGGTGTTCGGCCATCGCTTCGTATTTGGTGCCCGGACGTCCATAGTTGCAGTACGGATCGATGGAAATGCCGCCGCGCGGGGTAAATTTGCCCCACACCTCAATGTACTTCGGATCCATCAGCTTAATGAGATCATTCATAATGATGTTGACGCAATCCTCGTGGAAATCGCCGTGATTGCGGAAGCTGAACAGGTAGAGTTTCAGCGATTTGCTCTCCACCATTTTCACGTCGGGAATGTAGCTGATGTAGATGGTGGCGAAATCCGGCTGCCCGGTAATCGGACAAAGGCTCGTAAACTCGGGACAGTTGAATTTTACAAAATAGTCGCGGTAAGGGTGTTTATTGTCAAACGATTCGAGCACTTCCGGCGCGTAATCAAACGGATATTTTACGCCCTGGTTGCCCAGCAGCGTGACTTCTTGCATTTCTTCAGGTTTTCTTCCGGCCATGGATGGCCCTCCTTTGCAAAGTGGTTTTATCAATATAGAAAAAATAATTGCCAAAACTATACGCCGCGTTTGTTCCCCCATACGAGGGCATGCAGCTGCGGCAGAACGCGCACGTTATTCAATTCGGACGAGGCGACGACCTTGTCGATCAACGCTTCGTAGCGCCGCAGCAGATCGGCGGCATGCTCCCGGATATCCATCCGCCGTACGTCGGGATTGCCGACCTGCACATACATCGCCGTATCCGGGTAGCGGACGTGCACTTGTTTGGCGTAGGCGAGATCGGCCTCGTCAAACACGACGACCTTCAGGCTGACGGCCAAGGGATGGGGGCGATGGGACAGCTTGGTCACGATATCGTCCAGAATAGCCCAATCGGTCTCCATTCCCGAGCTCGGCGGCTTGGGCGACAGCGTGACCTGCTCGATCTCGGCCAGCCAATCCTGCCAGCGCGAGCCTTGCGTCTCGACGGCGATGGCAACGCCCTTGGCGTGCAGCAGGTCCGCCAGGCCGGCGAGCTGCGGCAGTAGGGCGGGGTTGCCGCCCGACAGCGTGACGTGCGAGAAACGATCGCCGCCGATCTCCCGCAGCTCTTCCCAGATCTCCGCCGGCGTCATGAAGCGGATCGCGTCTTTGGCGCTGCCGTCCCAGGTGAAGGCGGAGTCGCACCAGGCGCAGCGGTAATCGCAGCCGGCGGTGCGGACGAACATCGTTTTTTGCCCGATGACCATGCCCTCGCCCTGAACGGTTGGTCCGAACACTTCCAGCACGGGAATCGGCGGGTTATTCATCCAGCATCCACTCCCGTCTGACTTCGGCATAGCTGGTCGGCGTCTCGTACAGGCGGACGAACTCCGTCCGGCCTTCCAGCACGACATTCCGGTAGGTCTCCGACTCAAGCGCGGCTTCCATTTTCTCGAACAGCCATACGACCATGTTTTCCGCCGTCGTATTCATCGGCGGCAGCGTTTCGTTCAAATAACGGTGATCGAGATAAACTTCGATCTCGTTTTTCCAGATCTCCTTAATCGTGCCGAAATCAACGGTAATGCCGATCTCGTTAGGCAGGGCGCTGATGCCAAACACGGCTTTATACGTGTGGCCGTGCAGATTTTTGCATTTGCCTTCATAGGCATGCAGATGGTGGGCGGCGTCGAAAGTAAATTCCTTGCTGACGAGAACGCGGCGCCGGTGGTAGCGCAGCTGCTCCTTGCCGATGTCGCGCCCCAGCTTCTGCAGCGATTCGACGATCCGAAATTCGCCCGGCGTCCGGCTCATTGTTTGTCCGCCTCCTGACGCTCCAGCAGGTATTTGTCCAGGCCGGCTTTGCGCAGCTTGCAGGCCGGGCATTCGCCGCAGCCATCGCCGATGACGCCGTTATAGCAGGTGAGCGTCCGTTCGCGCACAAAATCGAAGGCCCCTAGCTCGTCGGCCAGCTTCCACGTCTCGGCCTTGTCGATCCACATCAGCGGCGTGTGGATCACGAATTCGTAATCCATCGCCAAATTGAGCGTCACGTTCAGCGATTTGACGAACACGTCGCGGCAGTCGGGATACCCGCTGAAATCGGTCTCGCAGACGCCGGTCACGATATGCTTGGCGCCGATCCCTTTGGCTAGGACGGCCGCAAAGCTGAGGAACAGGTGATTGCGCCCGTCCACGAACGTGCTGGGGAGCTCCCCGTCCTGTTGCTCGATGGCGATATCGCTGCGGGTCAGCGCGTTTTGCGTCAACTGGCCGAGCAGGCTCATGTCGAGAATCGTGTGCTTGATGTCAAGCTCTTGGGCGATGTCCTTGGCGCATTCGATTTCGCGAGCGTGGCGCTGGCCGTAATCGAACGTCACGGCCTCCACTTCGCCGAACTGCTTTTTCGCCCAGAACAGGCAGGTGGTGCTGTCTTGACCGCCGCTGAAGACGACGATCGCTTTTTCGTTTTTAAGCATAAAAAAACCCTCCATCTTCTTTGGGATTTGAAAGCGGCAAGCCTTGGCCGCCGGCAGAAGAAAGAGAGTTCTTGAACTGGTCGCAAAAAAACAAGCCCGGTTCCGGCGGGTGTTTCGGCTGCCCCTTTCCGCGCTTGCAGCGCTGATGAACGGAACGCCAAAATCAACCCCTCCATAAGACAGGGCGTTTTATAGTTTTTTATAGAGGGAGTTCTCGAACCTCTCCCATGCCGTAAGCCGGATCCGGCCAGCATGGATTCTTCTTCAATTGGGTGCTTTCATACATAGGCATTAGGCACAAAGTTCATTATAACACAATTTTTAATGCGGGAAAGGGGCTGATGCGATTCGGACGCAGGTAGTTCTTTGGAAGCGATATGTTATTTAACTGTTCACAAAACCGGGGATATCGTCGATAATGGAGTAGATCATTTATAGATCAATATAGAGGAGGGTGAACGATGAAAAAAATGAAATGGCTGGCCATTCCCGTCATTTTGCTATTGGCGGTGCTGACCGGATGTCAAGCCGTGGGCGGCTTTGACGTCAGCAAGGCGCTGGCCGGCAGCCTGAACCCGACATCCAGCGAATCCAGGCAGACGCTTACGGTGGAACTGGTGCCGGCTTCCGGAGACTTGTCTGCCGAGGACAAAGCAGCTATCGAACTGATCAATTCTTTATCTATCAATATTGACAGCGCCAAGGTGCAGGATAAAAATCATGCGTCCATCAAAGGCTCGGTCGGATTCCAGGGAGGAAACATCCCGTTTCTGATGTCGATGGATGCCGCTAAAGGGATTGCGTTCCAGATCGAAGGAGCTAAGCAGCCACTGTACATATCGCTGGATAACGCGCTGTCCAAAGAAATGGGCATGAATGAAGAAGGCGTGCAAAATTTAACGTTGAAGACAGCGGAGCTTATTTTCAAGCATTTCCCGAATCCGTCGGTCCTCACCGTAAAACAAACGCAGGAACAGGTTAACGGCGAATCGTTAAACCTGACCAATCTGCACGCCGAGATCCGCGGCGATGAGCTGGTCGGCATGATCAAGCCGTTCCTTGTCAGCTTGTCCACGGATGAGCAAGGTTTGAAAGAGCTGATCGGCGAGTTTTATGATATGGTCCTTCCTGTTGTTAACGCCGTTAACGAGTTTGGTGCCGGGGACATGGGAACAACGATGGACCAGCAGTCCAAAACGCAAGTTGTAGAAGAACTTTACCCGGAAATCAAAAAAGAACTGGAAGAGTTCATCAAAGACTTTGATAAAGATATTGCCGTCCTGCTGAACGATACGCCGGAATTGTCCACCGTGCTTGGCAAAGATACGGTGCTTAAGCTGGACCTGTATTTCGACAGCAATCTGAACATCCGCAAGCAAACGATGGATTTGAACATAGCGCTCCCCAGCTCGAAAGATCTCCCGATTTCGGCGATCAAGGTTCACAGCGAAAACGAAGTCTGGAACATTGGCGGCCAGGTGGCCATCGATCAGGTGGATACCTCCGCGGGCGTGCTTGACACGACGGACGGAAAGGTAACGCCGGGGCAAATTTTGCGCAATTTCCAAGAAGTGACGCCGCTCTATAAGCTGCTTAAAGATCAAATGGGGATCGGCCATAAATATGCGGTGATCGATTCGAAAAACGATTATTACGGAGTCATCAATAAAAAGGGCACTGCTTTCGTGCCGCTTCGCTACTTGTCGGAGCAGTTCGACGCCGAAGTGAAATGGACGGAAGGCTCGAAACGGATCGTTGTTGTCAACGATCTCACCGGGGAGGAAATCGTCCTGACGATCGGCTCCAAACAAGCGGTGGTGGGCGGCAAGACCGTTCAGTTGAGCGGGCCGGTGTTCGTGCACAAGGACGGATCGACCTACGTGCCGCTGCGCTTCCTGGCAGAAGCACTGGGAGCGACGGTTGAGGTCGACCCCGAAGGTTGGATTACTGTGGAACGGAAGTAAGTTGCCGCTTAGTTAACGTTTTGTTAACGCTTAGTCTTAACGTTTAGTTGAAGCTTTAGCTTAGGCGTGGAATTGTCCCTGTCACTTTGGGTGGCGGGGACAATTTTTTTAGTCCCCAAATGCAAAAGTGCAGGCGATATTTGTCAAATTTCCTCGAAATAGTCCATCGAAATGCAAAAGTACATTTGCTAAGGAACTTTTCGATAAAAAAGAGCCTTTTGACCGGAAATGAAGTGCACTTTTGCATTTGACGGGCCATTGTCAGGGGATGGGGCGCGAACGAACTGTATTTTTACATCTCGCAGGAGCTGGCGTAGCCCGTATCCGTTACGTTTAACCCCGGCTCCTATTGCTTAAATCCCTGTTTCTTTATATAATGATAATCATTATCAGTAGAGATATGAATGGGGGATCAATTAGAAATATGCACGCTTTTAAATATCGTTTTCTTACTTTGGCTGCAATTGTGCTGATGACCGTCGTGCTTGCCGCCTGCGGCGGTCAAGGCGGAAACGCCGGGGCGAATGGGGCTGGCGGAGCACCCGCAAATGGGGGCGCGAACGGCGGAGCCGCGGGGAATGCGCAGGGCGGAAACGCCGGAGCGTCGGAAGGACAAGCCGGGACGAAAGTCTACACGGACTATAAAGGGGAGCAAGTGGAAATCCCAACGAATCCGCAGCGGATCGTATCGATCACGCATTTGGGCGACCTGGCGGCCTTGGGCGTGAAGCTGGTTGGCGCCGGCTCGGTGGCGCTGGAAAATTCGGTTTTGCTGCAGAAGGAGCTGGAAGGTGTCGAGAATGTCGGCGATGTATCCGTGGAGAAGGTGCTGGAGCTTCAGCCCGACCTCATTATCGTGCCTACTTATCTGCCGGCCGAGACTGTGGAACAGCTCAAAAAAATCGCACCGGTCGTTACTCTGGCCACGACAGGCTGGGAGGGCGTCGATCCGCTCGAAGAGGTGAAGACGGTTGGCGCCTTGCTTGGCCGGGAGAAAGAGGCGGAAGCGTTCATTACCCGCTACAAGCAAAAAGCGGAAGAAGCCAAGGTTAAGCTGCAGGAAGTCATTGGCCCGGACGAAACCGTCGGAACGTATTCGATTTGGGCGAAAAATTTCTGGGTATGGCCGAAAACGCGGGATGCCGGCTACAACCTGTACGAGATGTTCGGCTTGAAGCCGCTTGACAAAATCGAAAAAGAAGTGTTCCCGACGACAGGGGCGGACATTTCGCTGGAGGTGCTGCCCGAGTATGCGGCGGACCACATGTTCGTAACGGTTTATGAGCCGGACGGCGGGGCGGAACGCGCGCAAGAGGTCATGAACGGTTCGATCTGGAAAAACCTCCCGGCGGTCAAAAACAATCATGTGTATAAGCTGGACAACAAAGAGTTTTGGATGGTTGACGGGCTGAACCTGGAGAAACAGCTGGATATTCTCGTCAATTTGGTCGTAAACCAAAATCAGAAATAACCGCGAGCGTTTGCTTGCATAAAAAAGCCGCTCCTTCAGCCGCTTGGACTGATGGGAGCGGCTTTTTGGTGTGCGGTAAGAATGGCGGAGGAAACCGGAGGATGCCGGATCCTGCGCAGGATGCTGCGGGATGTTGCAGGATGCTGTCTTCCTATCTCGATGGACAACGGATGCAGGACCCACGCCAGATGTTTAACGAACTCCGGCCCGCTCCGCGGGCGACCGTTAAACGAGCAGAGCCCATTCCTTGCGGATCGCTGTTTCCTCCAGCCCATAACCGATCAGTACGAGGTAATGCGGACCGCTGTGGGCAATGGACTCCCAACGGAACCGCTTGCCGGCGAATTGGAGGAGATACGTTTGCTCCTGCCGGGAAAACCGGAGATAGCCTTTAGCACGCAGTACGCCGCTGCCCCATTGTTTGATGAAACGTTCCAGCTTGCTTGCCGGCAGGCTTACAGGCTCGGGCAAAGGCAGAACGACGGTGCGGATTCTGCTGAAGGAAACGGGGGGATCACCCTTAAGCCCGCCCGAAGATACGTTGCCGACAGGGTTCCCGGATGTGCTTCGCAGTTCGCTCCCCGGCCCGCTTCGGAGAGCTCCGGGAGAATGAGCGTGACCCGGCACGATCACCCGGAAAGGGGAGCGCTTCAACGGAACGGCCGTTTTGCCGGGGACCGGCTGCACGCCCTCAAAGAAAGGGCCCAGCGGCACGGCGGCGTTGACGGCATAATGCATCCGCGCCGCGGCATTGTGCTTGCGGGCCATTTCCGCCACTTTGGCGCAATGGGAGGAGGAGGCAAGATCGGTTTTGTTGATGATCAGGTCATCGGCCGCGGCGATCTGACCGCGCAGCGTTCGCACGAGCTGTTTGTCGGAGGCGAATATGCTGTTGTATTCAAGCGCATGCTCGGCATCTACGATCGTAATGACGCGGTGGAGATAGACCCGGCGGACCAACCCCGGCTCGGTGAGCTGCTCCACGATTTCTTCCGGATTGGCCACGCCGGTGAGCTCCAGCAGCAGCAAGTCGGGCGATTGCCGCAGCAGGCTGGCGATGGCTCCTTGGATTTCGTCTTTTTTCGTGCAGCAGATGCAGCCGTCCAGCAGCTTTTCCAGCGGAAAGGCCGTGCCGGTTGCGCGGGACACGAGATCGCCGTCGATATCGAGCCGCCCGAGTTCATTCATTAATACACCGGGCCGAAGCCCGCGTTTGCCCGCTTCCTCAAGCAATTTCAGCAGCAGCGTCGTTTTGCCGCTGCCCAAAAATCCGCTTAAAATGATGACCGGCGTGCCTGGCGTGTTACTGTTAGGGTGCATACCTGCAAGCTCCTTTCGGGACATGTCATTGACAAATGGGAGACGTGCTCCTAATATATGTTTATTCGTAACAATTACGTTTAAACCACGAGAATGGAATGAGCTTATGTTAAAACTCAAACGCGGCGACGTGCTGCTGATGGTGTTTCTGGTGCTGGTCGGTTCCGTTTGGCTGCTGCTCCGGGCCGCTGCGGAAAACCGGCAAACCTTTGATCCGTCCGCCCTGAGCGCGGTTATAACGGTGGATGGAAAACTTTATGCGACCGTACCTCTGGACGGTCCGGAGCAAACGCTCGATATCCGGACGGAATACGGCCACAATACGTTAAAGGTGTTTAACCAGGGTATTCAAATGGTTTACGCCGATTGCCCGAAAAAAATTTCCATGCAGATGGGTTTCATCTCCCGCCCGGGCGAAACGATCATATGCGTTCCCAACCGGGTGTACGTGGAGATCGTGAGCACCAGAGGCGGGGAACCTGATGATGACGGAATCGACGCTTACGTAAGGTAGCCCCAACGTCCGATCGCCGACGCTAATGTAAGGCAGCGCTCCTAGCCGGCTCCTCCTTTATTCGTCTTGCCCGCTCTCCCAAACCTTCACCGAATCCCCGCTCGGGTACACGTAAGGCGTGTCCGGCCTGGGGATTTCCTTGACCTGTTCGGCGGCGACGGTGATGATGTTTTTCCCCTGGCGGATCTGCGGCTCGATCGTTCCTTCCACTTCCAGCCAGGCATCCGCCCGAATATTCCTCAGCGGCTCGGCCGAGGTCACGACAACGCCGAACGGAGCCGCGTCCGCCGTGCAGCACATCACCAGGAAGCGGCCGAGAATAAATTCATGGGCGTTCGGCGCTTGGTACACGAACCCGCTCAGTTTGATTTTTTTTCCGCGAAATTGATCCTGGAACAGCTCGATCGCCCCCACCGTTTCCGAGAAAATCTCCGGCCGGATCTCGATAATCTCCTCCGGGTACAGCCGCTTGGCCAGTTCGGCGAATTCGGCGTTGTACGGGTCGGGTGCTTTAAACGTCGCCTCCAGTTGCTCTGCGGCAGAGAGGGGGGAGGTCAGGCTCATCCCTCTTTTGGCGGCGGCGGAGCTGCCGAGCGCCTGATCGGGAAGCAGCGCCCCCAGCAGCAGCGGGAGCAGGAACAGGCCGTAGACGGCGGCGTTTTTCCAGCTTGACGCGGACAGCGGGCGCTCGCAGTCGCAGAGGACGGCGGCTTTTTGAAACAATGCCTGATAAGCAAGGCTGACGGCCATCAAAACCAACGCGATCGGGCAGTAGCGGATATACGGTTCCATGGACGGGGCGATATAATATTTCAGCGCTCCCGCTTTGGACAGATGAGCGATGAACAGGGCGAACCCGAGCAGGATCAGCGATCTGGCGAAATAATGGGCCCGAATCACGCGGGGGTGGTTCATGCGGCTCGATACCTCCTTGTTTTTTCTGCTAGGGGCTTAGCCACAGCGCCTCCGTCAGCACGGCCCCCGTAAACACGATCGTACAGATGAGAAAGGCCAGGTAGAGGACGAATTTGGTTTTAAAGACGGAGAGCAGCATCAACCCGTTTTTCAGATCAAGCATTGGCCCGAACACGAGAAAAGCGAGCAGCGACCCCCCGGAAAACGTCTGCAGAAAAGTGGCGGCCACAAAAGCGTCGGACGTGGAGCACAAAGACAGCAGAAATGCAAACCCCATCATAAATACATAGGCACTGACCGGCCCGCCGCCGATTTCCGCGAGGTTTTCCTTGGCGACAAAAGCCTGGATGCCCGCCGTCAACATGCAGCCGACCAGCAAGTATTTGCCCATTTCGAACACTTCGTCCGCGGCGTGCACGAACACGGCCGTCAGCTTCCCGCCGCCATGCCCGGGCGTATGCCCTCCATGTTCAACCGTCCCGCGGGCAAAGCTGAGCTTCAGCGGGCCGTCTTTCCAGGTGAGATAGACGATGGCGCCGATCGCCGCGGACACGGCAAAAGCCAGTCCCATCCGAGCGTACACCATTTCGGGATATAAGCGAAAAGCCATATATGTGGCGCTGAACACGACCGGATTCAGGATAGGTCCCGACAATATAAACACGACCGCCATATAAACGGGCATCCCCTTCTGGATTAACCGGCGAATGAGCGGAATCATCCCGCATTCGCACACGGGGAAGATCAGGCCGAGCAGGCAGGCGCAAAGGATGCCGAGCGCCGGGTTTTTGGGCATAAAGCGGCTGAGGGTCTCCTCGGACACGAACAGATGGAGCAGCGAGGAGAGCAGCGCTCCGATCAGCACGAAGGGCAGCGCCTCCAGTAAAATGCCGATAAAGCTCGTTTTGAACGTTTGCACCTCGTTCAGCACCTCGTTCAGCGGGACCTGCTTTAAGAGAGCCGGCCCAAGGACCGTCAGGCAGGCCAGCGCAAAAGCAAGCGGAACCAGAAGCGGCAGCAGGCGGCGGGGCCGGGCGATTTTGTTCATATCGATCTCCTTCAACGAACGGGTTCAAATTTAATGTCTGATAACGGCTTGGCTAAATCATAATCATTACTATTAATTAGCGCCGGATTTCAGAACCGAACTTGTGTGCAATCTCAAAAAATTCAATTCTCCCGGTTGACAAAAGGGCGCAGGAGAAGATATATTATGAAAAATTAAATCGTAATAATTATGATTATCAATGAGCTCGTATTCATCGGCATTGAGATGGACCGGAGTACGATTGAACGGGAACTTGACGCCTGCCTGCTAAGCGATGAGGAAATGGCGCTGGATTGGGCCGCTTTCCCTAATCCGCTGCCGTGGATTCCGGCCGAAGAGCTGTCTGCCGGCAACCCGTGATAAAGGGGACATCCGCTGGGGAAGTGCAATAAGCAACGGTTCAAGGAAGCCATGCTCGAAGGAAGCCATGCTCGTATGAGTATGGCTTTCATTTTTGCAGATCGAGCCCTACACGTTTAACCCTCTTGCATTTTATATCGGATAGACATATAATTTATATCGAATCGACATATATAGTTTAGGGAATCGAGGTTTGGACATTGTACGAATTGTTTGTTTTGGGAGAGCTGATGACCGGCGAAAAACACGGCTACATGCTGCAGGACGTGCTTAAAAATGCGGTTGGCATGGGCAGGAAGATCAGTTCGGGAACATTGTACCCGCTGCTCTCCCGTATGATGGAGCACGGATGGATTCACCTGCGGGAAGAAGAGGAGACGAAGGGAGGGCGAACGAAAAAAATTTACGAAATCACCTCTTCAGGGGTTGAGCGTTTCCAACAGTTAATGGCGGAGCCGCTTGATCCGGCAACGGACTCCGATACACAGAGCACGTTTCGTTTTAAGATGGTTTATTTTCGATACGTCGGTAAAGAAGTACGGCTGGCCTGCCTGAATCAATATTTGCATATTCTTGAACAAAATCTTTACCACGTATTGCAATTCGAGTCCCGCCTGATCGCGCTAAAACCGGAGCCCGAGAAACAGCGCGTTCAGCTGCTGCGCGTGTTCGATCACCGCAAACGGCTGGGCGAGGTCGAAATTCAGTGGGTCAAAGAAGAGATCGAGCGTGTTTCTGCGGAGCAGGACTAAATGCCAAAGATTAACGACATATACCGCGTGGGGAGGATCGTATGGAACGATTGTGGACGAAGTCCTTTATTACGATGACGTTGGCGATGTTGGTTTTATTTACGGGATTCTATTTGCTGCTGCCGACTTTACCGCTGTTCATTAAAAACATGGGCGGCACCGAAACGCAGGTAGGGCTTGCCGCTGGGGCGTTTACGTTAACCGCGGTGGTATTTCGTCCGATCGTTGGAGGTTTGCTTGATCGTTACGGCAGAAGGCCGTTTATGATCTGGGGGCTTCTGTTGTTTATCCTATCGATGTGCCTTTACAATTGGGTCAGCGTCATTGCCATGTTGCTGGTTTTGCGCGTTCTGCACGGCGTCGGCTGGGCTTTTTCGACGACCGCCGTCAGTACTTCGATCACGGACATTATTCCGGCACCCCGCCGCGGCGAGGGCATGGGATGGTTCGGCATGGCGATGACGGTCGCGATGGCGATCGGACCGACGCTTGGATTGTGGGTTTTGGCTGACGGGAAGTATCACAGCTTGTTTTGGCTGGCAACGATGCTTTCGGTTGGGGCGTTCCTGCTCGTTTTGACAACCCGCATTCCTGAACCGCAGAAATCGGCTTCGAGAAAAATCGTGTTATTCGAAAAGTCCGTACTGCCATTGACTGTGGCGCTTTTCTTTTTGTCCGTCGCCTACGGCGGCATCACGACGTTTTTGCCATTGTTCGGGGCTTCCATTCAGGTGAACTCCGGCACCTTCTTTTTGGTCTACGCTTTGGCGCTGACTTTGGCAAGGCCGATTGCGGGCAAGTTGTCCGACCGGCTCGGAGAGGCTTACGTCATCATCCCCGGGCTTGGGGTTACCGTGTTGTCGCTTGTGGTGCTTGGCTTCTCCGAAAATCTGTTCGGCGTGATCGCCGCTGCCGCGCTTTACGGGATCGGATTCGGTTCCGCCCAGCCCGCTCTTCAAGCCGCGAATCTAAGGCTCGCTCCCCCCGATAAAAGAGGCGTTGCCAGCGCGTCATTTATGACGGCGTTTGATCTGGGGATCGGGCTTGGCTCGATCATTCTCGGCTGGGTTTCCCAATATACCGGATACGAGGTTTTGTTTTTCGTCTGTGCCGGTTCCGTATTCGTATCCGCCATGATTTTCTTAACCTTTGTTATGCGGCGTTTGGCGGAGAAACGGCTGGCCGCAGCAGACGCTGCGCCCCCGGTGCCGGCCGAGTGAATAAAAACAAGGCGCGGCCGGATAATATGTCCGGACCGCGCCAAAGGGGGAGAAGGAGAAAGCAAATCGTTACAGTGTGCGGAGGTACGCCTTATGGCTCAAGCCCCCACACGAGAGTGCCGTTGAGATAGAGCGGAACGCGCTCCCACTCGGTATAGGATGTTTTCGTCGCATCGTAGGAGAAGTCATCCGTTTCGCTGTAGTTGGACCAGTCCGCCTTGTTGAAGCGGACCTGGATTTCGCCGCTGTCCGCGCCGGGCGCAAGGGTTCCCGCGCCGGGGCCGAAGGAAACTTCCAGATAGTAGTCCGCGCCCTCAGCGCTTTCGTTCAGCTTCACAAAGGTGCCCCTCACGTTCCCGCTGCCGACTACCGCGTAGTCGCAGTGGAACTCCTGCGGTTTGTCTCCGTCAATCGTAAAGTAGTAACGGAACTTCACATCGCTGAGGTTGACGGTTTCCTTTCCATTGTTGACGATCTTAAATTGCGCCCGGATATGATTGTCGTTCGGATTCGAGTCGTTCGTTTGGTACTTCAGCTTCAGATCGCCTTCCACCGGTTTTGGCTTTTCCGTCGGGGTAGCGCTGACTTCGGCGGAATCCGGGCTCACGCCGATATCGTTAGCCGCGTTGACGACATAATAATACGTTTGATCGTTGACGACATTAAGATCCAAGTAGACTGCATCCGTAACCGTGGCGATTTCCGTGTAAGGTCCGCCGCTAACTGTTGCGCGCTTCACCGTGTAGTTGTTCGCTCCGGCCGGTTTGCTCCAGGACAACGATACTTGGGCGTCGCCCGCTTCGGCCTTCAGTTTTGTCGGCGCTTTCGGGGCGGTCGGTTCGCCCGGACCGCCGCCGCCGTTGATCAAGCGGTCGTATTCGGCATAAGCCGTGGCCATGTCGACTTGCGACCAGAAGCGGTGGTAAGTGAATTCCGGCGCGCCGTTTTCCCATTTTCCGGTTTGCGCATTCCAGGACGTATTGTATTTATCCTCAAGGAATTTCCAATCGGGATCGTTTTTGATCTCCGGAAGAAGATCGGAATAACTGATATACACGCCGTTGCCGCCTTTGGACGGGTCGGACGGAACCGAATTCGTCCCCGGGATCGTGTTGCCTTGCCCGTATTTGCCGCTCCAGCCCGCCGGGAAGTAGATCTCCTTCGTGAAGTAACGGTAATAATCTTTACGCGGCTCCGGCTTCGTAATGCCGACGCCGTCATTATAGTTCCAAGAAGCATCCAGCAAGTTTTTGGCCAATTTTTCGGCTTGTTCGCCAAGCTCGGTGTATTTGCCGTTTTCAGCCTTCGTACCGGCCGCGTAGAAAGTCAAAGCCTTAACGTAGCTGCCGATTACGCCGAAGTCCTGGCCAGGGTCTTTCGTTACAACGTGCAGGTTTGGATTGCCGGCGTGATTGTCGAACCCGTTCCAGGTTTCCGGCTGGCCTTGCCATTCCAGATTGCCCGGAATCCAGAGTTCGCCCGGCGCTTCGACGGCAGCGATTTGCGGATCCTGTCCGCCGAGCACCCGTTGTCCTTGCTCATCGAGATAATACCCGTCCGCGTCGGAAGCCGGACGGCTGTCCACAAACACGTAATCCATCGACCAATCGATCCATTTATCGAGGACTTGTTTGGCCATTTGGAAGTTTTCCGACGAAGTGTCCCCGTTCGCGGCGAGAATATAATACAATTCCGCGATCCGTTCCACCGGCCATGCCTGCATGCCGAACCAGTTGTTGGACGGCGGGTCGTGGTAGACGGGCGCGCCGTCGTAAGCCATTCCGTAGAACGTGCTCGTTCCGGCCGGATACGCTTTGTAGGCGCCGTCCCAGCTGTTTGTCGCGCCGCCGGCGATCGCTCCTTCGGCGGATTGCAGCCAGGTGTAGAATTCCAGCTGGCGCTTCAGCGAAGTATCCCAATCCTGTCCGGCTGTCGGTGATTCGGGGATCAGGCCGCCGTCCGGGTTGGAGAGAGCGTAAGCCGCGACCACGTTTTGATACCCTTGGTGAGCGTGGCTGGCCCCGATCCGCCAAGCCCAGTTGGCGTTGTTTCCGAGACCGCCGCCCCAGGACGTATACCAGGCCATCAGATAATGGCTGGCATTTTTGCCGTTGCCGGGAGTCGGGCTGCCGTCCGCGGCGCTGCCGATTTCCTGGAAGTATTTATCGTACATGCCGTAGCGGAGATAGTCGCCCATTTTTCTGGCTTTGTCCAAATACTCTTCGTTATCGTAGCCCAGCTCTTTTGCCCAGTACATGGCCTGAACGGCCCGGGCGTCGGCATCCGTGGCGTTGGTGTAGCGCCATTGCGCCGCCGGAGCCTGAGGCTCCTTCGTGAACAGGGACATGAAGCCTTCGCCGGCTTTGCCGAACGACTTGTCGTCCTGCGAAGGATGGGGAATCGCTTCCCACACCGATTCCTGCTCGCCGCGTTGGAAGGTGTTCACATAGGCGGCCGTATGGTTTGGATTGAGCAGATTTCCGAAGCCGTACCAGTTGTCTACGTCGAGCAGCCAGTGCATCAGGTAAGTCTGGTTGTTCCCGTAAGTTTTCTTCAGTTCGGCGTCCAACGGGTCTTTACCGCCTGCGTATTGGCCGGTGAGCTCCGAAGGATAACGGTCGGGCTGTGGATATTCCGCCGCGTAGGTAGCCGGGCTGTTCGGGTTGTAATAGTTCATCGTCGGCTGTTCTTCCTTGCCGTCGCCTTCATTGACCGGGATAATATACTTTTCCATGTTGTCCCAGGCCTCTTCAAGCTTGCTCCAATCTTCCGTATAGTATCCGTACAGCACTTCGAGCCACATCCAGTAGCTGTAGGCCTCCGAGGTCGTCATATGCCCGTAATTGGGCGCTTCGCTCATCAGCGTTTCCACGGAGTGGTAGGGAATGCCTTCGGCCGAGAAATAACCGTTAGCCGGGTCCTTGATCTGGTCGTAAAGCTGCAGGAAGCGGGTTCTTTCCGCGGAAGCGGCCCCGGTTTGAGCAGAGACTGTTGCCGCCGCGTTTTTTGCTGCAGTTTCAGCAGCGGCTTCGGCAGCGGCTCGCCCCGAACCGGAACCGAACAAGCCGGTTCCCACGCTTAGAGATAACACCACGGTCATCAGGATTGAAGCAGGTTTCCTGCATCGATTCCAATGCGTCATCTTTATATCATCCTTTCATGGATATTGGTTTTGGTGCCGCTATAAGATTTCCGCAAAATAGCGGGCTTAAGGCTCGACGCCCCAGACGAGCGTTCCGTTCCGGTAAAGCGTCACTTTGTCCCAGTCGGCAAACTGCTGCTGAGATCCGCTGTAGGAATAATCGTCGGATTCGTTATAATTGCTCCAGTCGGTTTTGTTGACGCGGGTTTGGATTTCTCCGCTGTCCGCGCCGGGAGCCAGCTTGCCCGCTCCGGGAGCAAAGGAGACCTCCAGGTAGTAATCGCTGCCTTCCGCTGCGCTATCCGATTTCACGAACCGGCCGCTCACGTTGCCGCTGCCGATGAAGGCATAGTCGCAGTTGAACTGCTGGGACTTGTCCCCGTCGATCGTGTAATAGTAGCGCAGAGTGAGCTCGCTGAGCGGAACGGCCTCATCGCCGGTGTTGACGATGCGGAAGTGCGGCCGCAGCTGGTTGTCTCCGGCATTTGTGTCATTGTTGCGGTATTGAACCTTCAAATCCCCTTCCGCCGGCGTCTGCGCTTCGCGCGGCTTGGCGCTGACCTGGGCTGAAGGGAGGCTCTCTCCGGCGGCGTTTGTCGCGGTGATGACGTAATAATAGGTCGTATCGTTGATCACCGCGGAATCGGTATACGCGGCCGCAGTCACCGTTCCTACCGTCTCGTAAGGACCGCCGCTGTCCAGCGATCTTTTCACCGAATACGCTTCGGCGCCGTTTACGGCGTTCCAGGACAATTGGACGAAACCGTCGCCCGGAACGGCGCGAACATTGCGCGGGGCGGCCGGTGCCGTCGGTTCTCCCGGATTTCCGCCTCCGCCGGGCAGCTCGCCGAACACGTGGCGGCCGGCGTCAAACACGGGAATGTACGGCGTTTTGACCGGAGAAGCTGCGCCCGTCGCGATTCCCTGGAACGAGAAGTCATTGGCATTGTCCCAAAAATTCGTATTCTCCGGCGCGGCGATGCGGAACTGCACTTCCTTCCGGAAATCCGACTGGCCGCCGGGATAAATGCGGGTTCCCGAGAAATCGACCGTCGTGTAGTAAATATGATTGTTCTCGTCATACGGCTGAAGCTGGGATACCGTCGCTCCCTGATTGTAGCCTCCCACGGTGACCTTGATGTCCTCCGGGCCGTATCCGGCCTCGATGGCCTCGCTGAGGTCGACGTAGTAGCGGAAGGACATGTCCTCGCTGGCGCGTGCCGGCCAGGCCGAGCGGTTGTTCAGCAGCGCGCGGATTTCCACGAAGTTGCTGCCGCTGACATTAACCGAAGCCTCGACGAACATTTCGTCCTCGCGCTCTTCCGGAGCGGGAAAGGAGGGAAGCGGCTGCTGACCTTGGCCGTGAAGGATCATCATTTTCGCCAAAGCGCCGGTGAAGCCTGCGTTATAATCGGTCGCCACTTCATTGGAGACATAATCGTTGACCGAATCCTTGTAGGTATCGTCTTTGTTAGGTCCCCCGACGAGTGCGCCGTATAGAGTATGGCGATGGTTCTCCGGCACGCTCAGATTGTCGGCCCAGGAGCCGTGGGCAGTGCGGTGATGCGGATGCTCCGGCGGATTGTTGCCGTAACCGACGACATAGCTGCTTTGGCGCGGATTGTCGCCAAGCATGTAAAGAATTTGCCGTTCGGCGAATGAACGCGCGTTTATTTTCTTCGCGGGATCGCTCACCCAGTCGGAGTAAACAAAGGCGAGAAAAGCCTGGTTAGCCGAATAACGCAGGGCTCCCCATTGATCGAGATGGGCCAGTCCCCCCGGTGTATACGCGACGCGTTCACCGGTTCCCGCAACGCCGGTCGTCCAGAATTCCATGTTCTTTTCCGTCGAGCGGACGAACTTGGGATCGCCGGTGATCCGGGCCAGCAGCAGCTGCGCGCCGTAATGCTTGTCGTCCCAGCCATGCGTCCATTTATAGTCCCAATCGCCCTGCTGGTTGGTGCCCCATTCCTTGCTGGCGGCGATCGCCTTATCGAGATACGTTTGATCATCGGTGGCCAAATACAGCCACACCGCGCCCCAGCTCAGTTCGTCGGCGTATCCGCTCCAGGAATTGTAGAACTCCTTGACACCGGTAATGCTGTCGGAATATTTGCCCCGGTACCGGTCGGCGAAGTCGTATAACTCCTTGGCGTGACGAAGCAGCTTGTCCGCGTAAGCCGGGTCGCTGTCCCGAAAAACAATCGAACTTGCGGCGAGCGCTGCGGCCGTTTCCCCGGCCAGATCGGAGCCGGGATGAGCGGCGTCGATTTTGTAGGCGGGCCGCGCCATCGGCATAACCTCCGCCGGTCCCCACCATTTATGGTCCGCGTTGCCGTCCCCTACCTGGCCCCACAGTTCGTTCGGGGCCGTGTGGGCTTTCATGAAATAATCCGTCGCCCAGCGGATATTATCCAAAATTTCATCAAGCTGCCCGGACTGTTCGTATCCTTCCCGGTACTCATAAACCGACCATGCAAGCATAGTTGCGGTAGAGGCCATGGGAAATCCGAATTTGACGTGGTCTCCGGCATCGTACCATCCTCCCGTCAGGTCGTGGCCGACGTCCGCGCCGTCCTGAAGCCCCGAATCGCCGCGCCACTCCACGCGGTTGTTTTCCGGGAGCTTGCCCGACCGCTGGGCTTCATAGAAATACATCGATTTTTGCAGCGCTTCGGCGTAGTTATAATCGGATGCCGCCGCGTTTGCTGCAGGAGAGAAAGCGCCCCATCCCGAATAACCCGTAAGCGCTATCATGAGGCTAAATGACAGCATACCACCTTTCCTGATCCTTTTGCCCATTTGCTAGATTCCATCCTCCTTCTTAAGAGATTCTACGAGAAAACAAAAGATGCGGCGCTTGCTCGCCGAACAGCCCTCGTTTCTCCTAAAACCCGAAATTATGCCGGCCGGAGTAACGTCTAAACCAATAAAACGATCCGTTCACCTCACTTTCAGTTTCAATATAAGGGGGGTGAGTAACAGACTAGCGAGAGGATAAGTTATCCGACCTACCCATAATATACCAAAAGGAGCAATAGAATTCTATAATCGACAACTAATATTTATCAAAAATCTACAAAATATTACTTTGGAACTATCATTTATAAAATTTAAGGCGTTCGAATTTCCGTGCATAGAAGAGGCCGCCCTTAACCTGATCCGGTCAGGGGCAGCCTTTAGGTTGGCGGGCATCTTATGCCCGGGCCGGCTCGATATTTTTGCCGTAGAAGATTTCATCCATTTCCGCAACGAGCCTTTCTGTCATTTCCTTTTGCTCCTCGGGCGTCAGCGTCTCTTTCGTGTAACCGAACAAATAATTGTTTAAATCAAACTGCTTCAGCCTGCATTTCGTATGAAAAATATGCTCCTGATACACGTTGACGTCGATCATTTGATAAAGTTCGATCACTTCATCGGGAATATAATTTTGAATGGAGCTGATATCGTGGTCGATAAACAGCTTCTGGCCGTTGATGTCCCGGGTGAACCCTCTGACCCGGTAATCGATCGTCATGATGTCCGAATCAAACGAATGGATCAGATAGTTGAGCGCCTTCAGGGGAGAAATTTCACCGCAGGTGGAGACGTCGATATCGGCCCGGAAGGTGCTGATGCCTTCGTTCGGATCGTATTCCGGATACGTATGGACGGTGATATGGCTTTTGTCGAGCTGCATGACGACGGACTCGGGAAGCGGGCCGGGAGATTCAGCCAAAGATTCGGTAGGCACCTCTACCACCGGGCCTTCGGAGACGAGCATCGTGACGCTGGCCCCCTGGGGGACATAATCCTGGTTGGCGATGTTCAGAACATGGGCGCCGATGATGTTCGCCACGTTGCCAAGAATGTTCGTCAGACGGTCCGAATTGTACTCGTCGTCGATATAGGCGATATACGCTTCGCGCTCTTCCTTCGTCCGGGTGTAACAAATATCGTACATATTAAAGCTTAACGTCTTGGTCAAATTGTTGAACCCATGCAGTTGAACGCACTGCTGCGGCGTCAGCTTCATCAGGCAATCCCCTCCAGTATAGGTTTACCCTAATTTTTATTCCCAATCTGGCGGGAAAAAAACGCGAGCACCCGGGGTTTTTATGCTCCTCGGGTACTCGCGTTCGGCATGTATCAATCACAACATCGATTTGTTCCGATTAGGACACGGTAATCGAACATTACGGTCAGCTCCGGCTGCCGGGTGACGCGGGCCGCCTGGTCCGCCGGCAGATTCCAAAGCAAGGGGGTCATCGCCACCAAATGCCGGATCTCGTCATGCCGCAGCGTGACGGGATATTGAATCCGCCGGGAAAGGACAAGCTCAAAATGCTCGGCAAACCGTTCGACGGTGCGGGCATTCGAGTACGATTTTTTCGCGCTGTCTTCGTAAAACCGTGCGCGCAAAGGCTGCAAATACTCCGTTTCGGGAACGACCTTGATCAGCAGCCCGCCGGGCGCAAGCAGACGTTTAAACTCCGCGTAATTGGAAGGCGACAGCAGGTTGAGAATGCCGTGCATTCCCCCGTCCGCAAAGGGGTTTTGGGCCAAGTCGGAAACGCACCATAGGATATCGTGACGCTCCTTACGGCCGTTTTGGACGTCTGCTGCGGCATGTTTGGCTGCCAGGCGGATGCCTTCCTTGGAAATGTCGATGCCGATTCCCAGGGGAGCGCCCAGCGGTCCGGTCCCTAGCTTGTGCAAAATAGCGGACAGATGGGAGCCTTCGCCGCAGCCCGCATCCATGATTACAGGTTTATCGGGAGCCAAGGCGGGCAGCCGGTTGGCGATTTCGCCGCAAAGGGCGGAGATCAGCGGTTCGAAATAACCGCGCTCATGCAGAAGCCGGCGCGCTTCAAACAGCCGCCCGTCGTATTTAGTCGTTTTGGCGGCGCGCGGCAGCAGATGTACGTACCCCGGCTTGGCCAAATCAAAGCAATGCCCCTGCGGGCAGATCAGGCTTTTTAAATGGTCAACGGCCATGCGGCCGGAACAGATCGGGCAAATAAACAGATGCGCATATTCGGCAAAAAGGGATTGCCATACAGTAATTTTTCCATTGGCGGACATAGAAGCACCCCATTCTCATTCGTATTTACGTGAATGAAAAAAGGCACAGATAAATAAACCCGGCAGCTATAATTCAAAAAAAGCCGAGTTTACGCCATCCGTACCTTTCATTAACGTAAGCGAATGTAATGGATCATGATTCAAAAGTCACTCCAATGCGAATGTGATCCTTATTATTATACCTTCCCGCAGACGTGTCATTCAACATCTATTGCGCCTCTGTCTCTACCGTGTAACTGAAGGAATGCCACACTCCGAAATTGTCTTTGACTGTGATTCCCCGCCGTCCTCCCATGGCGGCATCCAGGTAGTAGGGATAGCTTTTGCCTCCGGTGTAATGGCCGCGGTAGGAGCCGGCGAACGTGACGGGAACGGCTTCAAACCGGATTTCGCGGGGCGTTACGCTAAGCACGCGGGTCGTTTGCTTGGAAGAGCCGTAGTTGGCTTCCTCCGTTTGCTGCACGCTGCTTTCGGCCTTCAGCATGTTGATGTCGCTTTGCATCGCGGTGAGCGTCTCGCGAACCCCCGAAATATCGGCCGCTCCTCCGGCCCCGAACGCGGGGATGCAAAGGCGCTGGCCAACCCGCAAGGCATTCGGATCCGTACCCGGGTTGGCCTCCAAAATGCTCGAAACGCTGACTCCGTAGGCTTGCGCGATAGCGTACAGCGTATCCCCGGGCTCAATGATTTTTGAGAAATGATTGAGCGGGCAGGACGGGATGCAGATCACCTGGCCGATCTGGAGATTGTTCGGGTCGACTCCCGGATTGGCCGCGAGGATTCGGGATACGCTCGATTCCAGCCGGAAGGCGATGTAATTCAGCGTATCTCCGGGCTGGACCGTATAAGGGTAGTGCTCTGCGGGGCACTGCCGATAGTAGTAATTAAACAAGGAAACGTTCTCCCTTCTATGAACGGTTTTCCTATACACTATGCGAATGCTGGGCGTCTGTTACCTATATGGAGGTTCTCTATTGGTGGCCGTACTCGCGGCCCCTTCGCAGCCTTCTAAGGCTCAACCTAATAATCAGTGCTTGATAGTCATATCGGCAATCGATCATGGCAAGAAATGCGGAAGGGCCTTGAAAGCTTGAGAACAGGGAAGGCCGGTTTGTTGGCCGGCAGGCAGATCAACGTCCGCTATCCGGACGCTTTGCGCGATTATCCCGTTTGATCAGAAAGCAGGGAAGAAGATCAATTCTGGAGAAGAAAATATGATGGGGAGAAGCAGGCAGGTTCGAGATCATTAGACAGGTTTATGAGAAAGAATCCCTACCCTTTGCCCCTGAACGAAAGGGATAATCGTGCAAAGCAGCTGCAGGGGACAACAAGACACGAACGCTATAGAGCGGTCTCAAAAATTTAAGAGTAACCTAAATTCAGGGAGGACGAAACATGACGATTTACATCGCGCTGCTGCGGGGCATTAACGTCGGCGGTAAAAACATGATCAAGATGGCCGATTTGAAACGTTCTTTAACGGACAACGGTTTAAAAGAGGTGCAAACCTATATTCAAAGCGGAAATGTACTGTTCGCATCGGATGAGGAGGAGGGAGCGCTGCGCGTGCGGATCGAACAGATTATCCGCCAGGACTTCGGCTTGGACGTCCCTGTCGTCTTAAGAACGGCTGCGGAGCTGCGAGGCGCAGCGGCAGGCTGCCCGTTTACGGCAGAGGAAGTATCCGCGGCGGAATCGACTTCGGTGGGAGAATGCTTGTACGTAGCGTTTTTGCCGGGCGAGCCTTCGGCGGAGGCGCTGGAGCGATTTGCCGTTTACGCGAACACCAAGGAGCAGTTCCGCACGGCCGGCCGGGAGGTTTATCTGCTGTTCTCCGACAGCGTCCGCAACTCCAAGCTGGCGGCGAATCTGCAGAAGCTGGACGAATCCGCCACCGTTCGCAACTGGAAGACGGTAAACAAGCTTGTGTCTTTGGCCGAAGGCTTGGAGAAGCAGCAGTAAAAGTCAGTACTGGTTCATCGGGTCCGGTTCTTGTTCCGGCGGCCAGCTAAAGGCACTTCTAGGTGCCTATGTTACCGCAAAGTGCGTACTGTTAATTTCATGATCTATGAGTGCATAATAACATAATATATAAGTTGAACTGAAAAATGCGGAGGTTAGGCAAAAGTGGGAAATGGTTCTGAAGAAACGGCAGTGGTCGCCTTTGTGAGCGGATTTCTACAATATCTGAATTTAGTTTAATTAGAGAAATCCGCGAACAACTTATATAGATCAGAAAATATCAGGAGAGTTACGGAGGGATGGATTATGGATTTGCAACTTCAGGGGAAAACGGCGCTCGTTACCGGGTCCACGGCCGGCATCGGCAAAGCGATCGCCGCTTCGCTGGCGGCGGAAGGCGCGGCCGTGCTTGTAAATGGCCGAAGCGTTGAGAAAGTAAATCAAGCTATCGCGGAGATTCAAGCGCGGTATCCTGCGGCGGTGCTGAGACCGGCGGCTGCCGATTTGGGCACGGAGGATGGGTGCAACAAGGTGATGGACGATTACCCGGAGCTCGACATTTTAATTAACAATCTCGGGATTTTTGAGCCGGCCGAGTATTTCGATATCCCCGACGAGCAATGGTTCAAGTTTTTTGAAGTCAATGTGATGAGCGGCGTCCGCTTGACCCGCGGGTATTTAAAACGGATGCTGGAAAAAGGGACGGGGCGGGTGATCTTCGTCGCCAGCGAAGCCGCAGTGATGCCGTCACTGGAAATGGCGCATTACAGCGCGACAAAAACGATGCAGCTTTCGGTGTCCCGCAGCTTGGCCGAGTTGACGAAAGGGACCGGCGTCACGGTCAACACGGTCATGCCCGGCTCGACGCTGACCGAAGGGGTGGAGAAGATGCTGGACACGCTGTACCCGAACGAGCAGCTGACGATCGAAGAGGCGGAAAAGAAATTCATGGCGGAAAACCGACCGACTTCGATCATCCAGCGGCTGATCCGTCCGGAGGAAATCGCCCATTTCGTGACTTACTTGAGCAGCCCGCTATCCTCGGCGATCAACGGCGCCGCATTGCGGATCGACGGGGGACTCGTGCGAAGCGTATTCTAAGTTTGAAATTCATGACTCAACTTTCGCTATATGAAATTGGCAAGCAGGGCCCTTGATGTAATTGGGGATATCCACCATCTACCGAAAAAAATATAACGTTTTTCATGGGAAGAAGACGGTCGTATAGGATCAAATGCAAAAGTGCATTCCATTCTCCGTAAATTATCATTTTGGAGCGATTGAAATGCAAAAGTGCATCTCATTTAGGGCTGGATGATAAAAAAGCAGCTTTTGACCGGAAATGAACTGACTTTTTACATTTGAATCACCGGTTTGGAGGAGTTTCGACAAAAATCGCCTGCACTTTTGCATTTCGCGGGATTTGCTCCACCTGCTTTTAAGTTGGTTTTCGTTTTGCGAAAGTTGAGTTACAAATTCGGAAGCTGCCAATCGATTTCGGGAAGCCCCTTGGCGCGCAGAAACTGATTTGCCCGGGAAAAAGGCCGGCTGCCCAAAAATCCGCGATGAGCGGACAAGGGGCTGGGGTGCGGCGTCCGGATCTGGTGATGGTTATTGTTGCTGATGAGCGCCGCTTTTTTCTGGGCATGGCTGCCCCACAGCAGGAACACGACCGGCTCTTCTTTTTGGTTCAACGTCTCGATCACTTTGTCGGTGAAGTTCTCCCAGCCCATATCCTTGTGGGAGTTCGGCGTGTCCGCACGCACGGTCAGCACCGTGTTGAGCAGCAGCACGCCCTGCTTGGCCCATGGAACAAGATAGCCGTTATTGGGGATGGAGCAGCCGAGATCGTCCTGCAGCTCCTTGAAAATATTTTGCAGGGATGGAGGCGGCTTGATTCCCGGTTTCACGGAAAAGCTTAGCCCGTGGGCTTGCCCCGGCCCGTGATACGGGTCCTGACCTAAAATGACGACCTTCGTATCGGCGAAAGAAGTATAATGGAGCGCGTTGAAAATATCGTACATGTCGGGATAAATCGTGCGTGTTCTATATTCGTTCGCCAGAAATTTGCGCAGGCTCAAATAGTACGGTTTCGCGAATTCGGCCTCCAGGAAAGGGGCCCAATCATTTTTCAGAATAGTCAAAACATTGTCACCTCGAGTTTAAATCTAGCGGACCGACCTTGGAAAAACGCGGCAATTTGCGGATGGGTTCCTACCCACCTCATAAAAATAGCGGAACCTTATGCTCACGTTATTCCAGCAACCGTCTGCCAGTTTGTTAAGGTTAAATTTCGACAAAGTTTCGTAAAGTTCCTGCCTTGCTGGTGAGATCGACAAAGTTTCGTGAATTTCTGCCTTGCTGGTGAGAAAGTGTCCAAGTTATCCTGGCCGACTGCATGCTCTGATCCGCAAAAAAAAGACCGCGCCCCGGCGAGGCCGAGGCGGCGGTCCATAAGGAGGAACCCGGGAGTCCGGGGTTACAGCGATTTTTTCCAGTCGGCAGCGAACTTTTCCAATCCCTGATCGGTTAATGGGTGTTTGGTCAACTGTTCGATCACGCTAAACGGAATCGTGGCGATATGCGCGCCGGCCAGCGCGACGCGGGTCACATGGTCCGGGTGGCGTACGGAGGCGGCGATGATCTGCGATTCCAGCCCGTGGATGCGGAATACTTCCGCGACTTTCGCTACCAGTTGCACGCCGTCTTCGGAAATATCGTCCAGGCGGCCGAGAAACGGCGATACGTACGTGGCGCCCGCGCGTGCGGCGAGCAGCGCCTGGTTGACGGTGAAGATGAGCGTCACGTTGGTTTTTACGCCTTTTTGGGAAAGATAACGGCAGGCTTCCAGCCCGGCGAGCGTCATCGGCAGTTTGATCGTAATCTTGGGATCGTTGTTGTTGATTTTGATCAGCTCGTTGGCCTCGGCGATCATGTCTTCTGCGGTGAGGGCGTCGGGCGTCACTTCGGCGGAGACGGATTCGACTTCGGGTACGGTCTGCAGGATTTCGGCAATCCGGTCCTCGAATTTCACGCCTTCCTTGGCAACGAGGGAAGGATTGGTCGTCACTCCGGACAAAACACCAATTTTGTAAGCTTTTTTGATGTCTTCCACATTAGCTGTGTCGATAAAAAATTTCATCGTCCTTACCTCCAATTTTAGATTTTTTGGCTTTATTTGATCGACAAGGCTTCCCGAACGCCGTTTGCGGCGGATGAATCTGCGGCGCCGGCGTCGGCCTCCCCGTCGAACCACCAACGATACCCGTCTTTCGCGAGCAATTCGTTCGCTGCCTCCGGACCGAAGGAGCCGGCCGGGTAATCGTGAAGGGGAACCCGGTCAGCCGCAAAAGCGTCCAGAATCGGTTGAACCCATTTCCAGGACAGCTCTACTTCGTCCCAATGCGCAAAATAAGTGGAATCCCCGCGCAAAGCGTCGAAAATCAAGTTTTCGTATGCTTCGGGAACCGCGTTGCCGGTTTGTTCCGACCCGATCAGCACCGGGGTAAGATCCTGTTTATGGGAAACTCCCCCCGAATTCAATTGCAGGTAAATGCCTTCGTTCGGGCTGATTTCAAACACCAGGAGATTGGGGGCCTGCCCGCCTTTTTTCGCGGCGGCCTGCTTGATTGGCTCTTTGAATTCGATCACGATCCGTGTCGATTTCTCCTTCATGCGTTTCCCGGTCCGGATGTAGAACGGGATTCCCCGCCAAAAGGCATCGTCGATCTGCAGCTTGGCGGCGATAAATGTGTCGTTGCGGGAGTCCTTGGCGATGCCGGGCTCGGATGTATAGCCGGCGACGGGTTTGCCTTGAATGACTCCATTAGTATATTGCCCGCGAACCACGTTTACTCCCACATTTTCAACCGACAACGGTTCAAGGGATTCCATCACCAGCTTTTTGTTTTGACGGACCTGCTCCATGCTGTTGCTGCTCGGCAGATGGCTGGCCAGCATCATCAGGAGCTGGAGCATATGGTTTTGGAACATATCCCTGACGGCGCCGGATTTATCGTAATAACCGGCCCGCTCCTCGACGCCGACCGTCTCGCTGGCCGTAATTTGCACATTGGCGATGTAACGGTTGTTCCATGCCGCTTGCAGCACCGGATTCGTCTGCTGCAGCACCTCCAGCTTCTGAACCATCCGTTTGCCGAGATAATGGTCGATCCGGTAAATTTCCTCTTCGGTAAAAGCTTTGCCGAGCTGTGCGTTAAATTGGCGGGCGGATTCCAAATCGCGTCCAAACGGTTTTTCGATGATCAGCCGCTTCCAGCCTTTGGCGGAGCCGAGTCCGCTTTCCTGAATGTTGGTGCTGATCGTTTCGAACAGCTCGGGCGCCACCGACAAATAGAACATCCGGTTCGGGGCAGCCCCCAAGGCTTGCTCCTGCTGCTCGATCAACCGCAGCAAAGTTTGGTAATCCTCTTTACGGCCCACGTCGAGCACCTGATAGCGGAACGCGCTCAGAAACCGGTTTAAGGCCTCGGAATCAGCCGCTTCCCGTCTGGAAAAGCTGCGCAGAGATTGTTCGATGTTCGCCCGGAAGGTGTCATCGGACCACTCTCTTCGGCCAAGGCCAATCAAGGAAAAAACCTGCGGCAGTTTGCCGTCGAGATATAAATTAAACAGGGCCGGGTAAATTTTTCGTTTGGCCAAATCTCCTGTTGCCCCAAACAAAACAAAGGTGCTGGCTTCCATACGTTTCTCTCCTCTCGCATAGCTTCTCTAACGTCATATAGGATGAACGGAAGACGGGATCTAATAACCCTATCTCCTATCTGTAAGCTATGGTATCTTTTTTCATAATCCACTATAATACGAATAGACTTCATATATGTAATTAATATATTTGACAGGAGATATAGATCACATCTATGAGCATTAATTATGAATTGTACAAAGTATTTTACTGGGCTGCCAAAACAGGCAGTCTGACGCAAGCCGCCAACGCCCTGTACCTCACTCAGCCGAGCGTCAGCCACGCGATCAAACAGCTGGAGGAAAGCTTCGGGCTGACTTTGTTTTACCGGAATTCCAAGGGAGTTTCTTTAACTCAGGAGGGCGCCGTTCTTTTTTCCTACATCGAGCAGTCGCATATTTTAATGACGACAGCCGAGCAGAAAATGGCCGAGCTGAAAAATCTCGACAGCGGCGAACTGCGAATCGGCGGCAGCGACTCGCTGTTCAAGCATTATTTGCTGCCCTTTGTGGAGGGATTCCATGTTCGGTATCCGGGGATCGGCATTCATCTGCTTCACGGGACGACACCGGAGATTATGACGTTTCTGAAAGAGGGAAAAATCGATTTGGGCGTCGCACGGATGCCGATTGTGGACGCGCAGATTGAGGTTCGCCAGGGGATCGAGCTGCAGGATTGCTTTGTGGCGGGCTGCCGTTTTTATGAGGAGCTTAGGGACAAGGTGCTGACGCTGGAGGAACTGATGAAATATCCGCTGATTCTGTTCTCGCGCAACAGCCGGGCGCGGATGGCCATTACGGAGCTGTTTCAGGACTTCGGCTTTGAGCTGAAGCCCGAAATCGAGGTCGGCAGCGTGGGGCTGCTGATCGAGATGGCGCGCAGGGGGCTGGGGATTTCTTACGTGGCACGGGAATTCGTGTCCAAAGAGCTGGAGGAAGGCTCGCTGTTCGAAATTAGGCTGGACGTCAAACTGCCGCCCTCCCAGGTCGGCATCATGAACATGCGGAATATGCCGCTTTCGCAAGCGGCCCGCCGGTTTATCGAGAGTTTTAAATAGGGGGACCGCGAAAAACCAGCTTTGAAGTGCCGTTAACACGTTTTATTAAGGGCCCTCGCGAGGAACGGGCCGGATATACATCCGGCAGCGAACCCGCGGGGGCTTGCTGTTCTTGCAGAAAGTTTCCACGAACCGGCAGCCGAATAAGCCCCCGGTACATGGCGAATAGGCGTTAATCATAAATAATTGCATTTCCTACACTTGGAATTGAGTGATAGATCCGAAAGGGAGCGATAGTTGTAAAAAGTACACTAAAAACAGGGTACAGAGGAATAAGCCGAATTTTGCTCGGGTTTTACTGCAGGTTTTGCAATTAAACCCGAGGGAGCAAAAAATAGTCCGAAAATAATTGTATGTTTTGCACTTACCTACATAACTTTTTTGCGAATTGAAGTATCCGGCTCTTTTTTGATATAATAGAATAAAACTCAGTTTCATCAAGTGAAACTAAATACAATGAAATTTAAGTGAGGAGTGGTCCCCATGCCCATCAACTTTAACGATCCCGGAAATCAAAGGATCTATGCCGGCAGAAATGCTGACGATTCTTGGACCGGTTTTATGCGGGAAACGGTCGGGGTCGCGAATCGGCGCGTTGCCGATATCGGCTGCGGAGGCGGAATTTACAGCAGGGCTTTACTCGGCATGGGAGCGGCCAGCGTTGTTGGAGTGGATTACTCCGAGGCGATGTTACAAGGAGCGGCGGAGAATTGCGCGGGGATGGACGGGATTTCCTTGGTGTACGGGAATGCGTATTGTACGGATTTGTGCGAAGGTGAATTTGACATGGTGCTGGAACGGGCGCTGATTCATCATTTGGGCGATTTGGACGCCTGTTTTAAAGAAGCGGGGCGGGTTCTGAAACCCGGCGGGGAGTTGATTGTCCAGGACCGCACGCCTGAAGACTGTCTGCTTCCGGGGGACAGCCGTCATATCCGGGGACATTTTTTCGAAAAATACCCCCGGTTGATCCAAGCGGAAACGGCGCGCCGCCATCCCTCATCCAAAGTACGGCAAGCGCTGGAGAGAAACGGATTTCATTTGAAGAAAACCGTTTCCCTGTGGGAGACGAGGCGGATTTATGACGATATCGGCGGGTTAAGCGAGGATTTGCGCGCCCGCACAGGGCGCTCCTTGCTTTTCGAACTCAACGATGAAGAGCTGTCCGAACTTATCGCTTATATTATCCGTAAATTGCCGAAATCCACAGCCCCCATTGTGGAACAAGACCGTTGGACCGTATGGGTGGCGGTCAAGAAATAACCCGCAAAATCTGGCGCAACCTAGAAATCGGTGTTTGACGGCTGGCTAGGCTATTGGAACGACTAATCATCAGTGTTGAAAATAACGGAACTTTAGGCACTAGCGTTGCATCAAACCTATCATGATTCAAAAATTAACTAAATAAGGGAAAATATAATTTATTTTCATGGAAAATCCACAAAAAAGCTCCTATTGTTAAGAGAGACGCGTTACCCATCTAACTCTCAACAAAAGGAGCCAAACCC
>SNQY01000070.1_pt1 | contig 81856 bp, 80 predicted proteins | sample 2580551 | NCBI WGS metagenome assembly SNQY01 (sample SAMN10953785, study PRJNA522744) | food fermentation metagenome | isolation source: 144-hour incubation of native-enriched microbial consortia from nixtamalized... | place: Mexico | collected 2017-09-24 | reverse complement strand
ATTTATAGCTGTTTTAACTGATTATATTAGGTAGATATTTATATACTCACTTTTTCTCTTATTTTCTACCGGAACTAAATTTTGACAAACTGTAAAAAATTCTTAAAATTCTAAACAGGTGTTATTTTACAGAAACAAAAATATTTCAAAAGTATATACTCGTATAATTCCAACAATAGGGGTTGGAACTATCTAGTGGAAACCGTAAATTTCCTAGCTACGAGAAAAGGTATCCCTGTGTGCCTTTTCTCATGGCTAGGATTTTTGCTGTTTAAGGAGGTGAGAACCATGTAAGCGTTTTAAAAAATTGCAAGGAGGAGCGCTGGATAAGGGAAAACGAGAGCACGAGGTAAAATGAAAATAAAGGAGGATGAAAGCATGTCGGTAAATCCCGAAGCAAGTCCCCAATTGGAAGCGCTACCTAACGAACCGAAGAATACGAAAACGTCCTGGCTAGACAGACAATTTAAGCTATCTCAACGCAATACAACTGTGAAAACCGAACTGATTGCAGGGCTTACTACATTCATCGCTATGAGCTATATCATCTTTGTCGTTCCTGGAACGCTTTCGGAAACCGGTATGCCAAAAGAAGCAGCGATTGCCGCCGTTATTTTCTCAAGCATTATCGCTACACTGCTGTATGCAGTGCTAGCTAACATGCCTATTGCTGTCGCTCCCGGACTGGGACTAGTCGCATTCTTTACGTATACGGTTGTTCTCGGTATGGGGTTGACATGGCAAACGGCATTAGGAGCTGTATTTATATCAGGGGTTACTTTCTTTATCCTTGCTATAACAGGAATCCGGAAGAAAGTCATCGAGTCTGTACCGGAAGTCTTACAATCGGCAATCGGGGTTGGAATTGGCTTATTCATCACCTTTATCGGAATGAAAAACGCGGGTATTATTGTTGCGAGTGAAGGAACAACGGTCGCTCTTGGAAAAATTATAACGCCAGGTCCCATTCTAGCAATCGCCGGTCTCATCCTTGCCGCTGTTTTAACGGCACGAAACGTAAAAGGGGCTTTAATCCTTAGCATTCTCGCTACCACAGTGGTTGCTATGATTGTGGGTGCAGTACAAATGCCAAAAGGACTTGGAGATGTTATCTCTTTCTCTATACCTAGCCTGTCAGATACATTCCTACAGATGGACATTAAAGCAGCGATCGGCTATGGTATCATCTCCGTTATTTTCTCGTTCACCATCGTTGAGGTCTTCGACAACACAGCCGCATTGATCGGCTTGACGAGAAGAGCCGGATTAATGGATAAAAACGGAAAAATCGAAAATGTTAACCGAGCGTTTGTCGCTGATGGATTGGCTACGATGAGCAGTTCTTGCCTTGGAGCAACAGCCATGAACCCTTACCTTGAGAATACTACAGGAATTGCTGAAGGTGGAAAAACGGGACTTACCGCTCTGGTCGTTGCGGGCTTGTTCCTGATTGCACTTCTGTTCGCACCATTAGTCGCAATCGTTCCTCCCTTCGCTACCGCTCCTGCTCTCATTCTGGTAGGCGCCTTCATGTTTACGGAAATTACACGCATTAATTTTGATGACTTTACCGATGTTGTACCGGCTTTCTTGACCATCATCATGATGCCGCTTACATTCAGTATTGCTGAAGGCCTAGCATTTGGCTTCATTTCCTATAGCCTATTGAAAGTTCTGACAGGCAAGGCAAAAGAGGTCACCTGGACGGTGCATATTATCAGTATAGCATTTTTGATTAACTTTTTCTACCATGGCTAGGCCCTATGAACAATAATTAGACACAAACTACTAGAGAGGAGAAAGTTATATGTCATCAATTCTAATTAAAAACGCACAGATTATAACGATGGATGAAAACGAAAGCATTTTGAAAGGTGATATGTACATCGAAAACGATTGTATCAAAGAAATCGGACCGAACCTGCGCTATGACAATGTCGAAAAAGTAATCGACGCTACAAATCGGGTTGTTATCCCAGGCTTCATCCAAACCCATATTCACCTTTGCCAAACGCTGTTCCGTGGACAGGCCGATGATCTCGAACTGCTTGACTGGCTCAAGAAGCGGATTTGGCCCCTCGAAGCATCTCATGATGAAGAATCCATCTACTACTCTGCTATGTTAGGTACGGGAGAACTCATTCAGAGCGGGACGACCTGTGTTGTAGACATGGAGACGGTAAACCATACGGATTCCGCGTTACAGGCCATTGCACAGAGCGGCATCCGCGCTCTATCAGGTAAAGTCATGATGGATATGGGGGGGGAAGTACCGGACCTCTTACACGAAAAAACAGACGCTTCCATTCAGCAGAGTGTCGACTTGTTAGAGAAGTGGCATAACCATGATAACGGACGTATCCAGTATGCTTTCTGCCCTAGATTCGTTGTATCATGCACAGAAGAATTGCTTACGAACGTACGCGATTTGGCGATTCAATACGATACAATGATTCATACCCATGCTTCCGAGAACCGTTCAGAAATCGAATTGGTAGAAGCGGAACGCGGCATGCGAAACGTCGTATATTTGGATCACATCGGGTTGGCGACCGAGCGCCTTATTCTTGCTCATTGCGTTTGGCTAAATGAGGAAGAGAAACAAATCATCAAGAAAAGAAACGTGAAAGTCGCCCATTGTCCGGGCTCCAACCTGAAGCTGGCATCCGGCATTGCAGACGTACCCGACATGCTTGACAAAGAAATTCACTTGAGCTTAGGCGCAGATGGTGCACCTTGCAATAACAGTCTCGATATGTTTAATGAGATGCGTTTGGCAGCTGTTATCCAGAAGCCCGCACATGGACCGACGTGCATGAACGCGAAGGCCGTGTTCAGAATGGCTACGATTGGCGGAGCCAAAGCCGTTGGTCTTGATTCCCAAATCGGCAGCCTTGAAGTTGGAAAAAAAGCAGACTTGGCTATCTTGAACCTTAATAAGTTCCATGCCTATCCTGCTGCAGAAGTGGACATTATTTCCCGTATCGTCTACTCGGCCTCCAAGGCAGATGTAGAAACAACGATTGTTAATGGTAAAGTATTGATGGAGAATCGCATTATGCGTACAATTGATGAAAATATCGTATTAAGTGAAGCTGACCGCTCCATTAAGCGCTTGCTGAAACGTCTGCCTTCTATCGTTACTGTCTAATGGATGCTCACTGTCCGTATCTTAGTGGAATGTTCCGTTAATAAGAAAAACTCGCGGGCGTTGCTGCTCGTTCTTTTTCCACAAAGAAGCTAAACAGCCGCTTTGTGGCCCTTATGCAGCTCTGCTGCGCAAGCAACGTTTGGCACACGCCTCGCGCGTTTTTCAAATGATACGCTCAGACAAAAAATTACACGCTATACGCGCATAACTCGAATTTTCCGTAATCGTCCACTTCGCTGACGATGTGAATACAGGCTTCTCCCATTACTTCCGGGCTGATTTCGTTAATCCATTGAAGCGCCTGTTGCTCGGCCTCCTTCTTGTCGGTCCCCCACACGTAGAAGAAATCTCTTCCAGGCATGCAATCTTTAAAAGCAGGATGATTCTTCAGGCGCATGACTGTACAGGGATCGACAACGAAAGCGAATTTTTTATCCTTTGAGCAGCGTTCATTTATAGCAATATTACGTAATTTCATGACAATTTCCTCCACCTCTTCCATTCTATACACCATATAGGAAGGGACGTTTTTCTGTTGGGTTAGTACACCCTGGTAGTGTACATCAATATGGTCTTTCAATTTGGAAGGATGGTCAATTTGTTTTTCGATAAGGAATTCTCCTACGATGCGGATAGAAGAAATCTCTTCCTGTGTGCCTTCCCAAAGGCGTTCATATATCAGTTTGGCATGCGCTAGAGCTTCCTGCTCGTTTTCAGCCCAAACATAAGCATATTCTTGACCATGCTGCTCAAGAAATGTATTGTCTTTTCTTTTTCCAGCTAGATTCCTGTCCAGGTCCCAGGCATACAGTGTTTGGTTATGGGGCGACTTTATGTTCATTGTACAACTCTCCTCTTGTTTGCCAATATTATTTATTTCTATTAATTTTAAAATATTAAATTATTCAGAACAAGTCATAGTTTTATGTATTATCAAGGGTGTTGATTATCCAGTACGATCCAGAGTGGATAGCCACCACACCGTGCCTCAAACGGGCGTCAGTTCGTCTCCCACACGGAAGCGTAGAGGGCCGCTTTTTGCCCTGGCCAGACGGAACCGCAAAGCGGCGGTGCTTCCTTCTTGCGAGAAAAAGACTAGGAAAGACGCCGACGCGTGCATCTTCTTTCTTCCACCTTATGGATAATCAACAGGTGTGATGTATTATGATATAAATAAAACATGGAGGCATAATGATGCCATATTACGCTGCAATTATGAAGACCGTTGATAAAGAACAAGATAAGATGGTTCGTACCGAACACATTGAATATTTAAATCATCTTATTGAGGAGGAAAAAATTTTTGCTAAAGGGCCTTTCACAGATGGGAGTGGAGGGTTGATTATTTTTCATGTAGCATCTTATGAAGAAGCAAAACATCTCACAGATCAGGACCCGGTAACAAAAGTAGGAAGCCGTATATTCGAGATAAAGGAATGGAAAAGCAGCCTAATCGCTAAATAATCGTGAAAGACAAAAGACGCCGATCTGGAGGCCGCTGATATTGTTTTCCGTTCTTCTCTTCCATCTTTTGTCAGAAAAGAACGAATGAGCCTCCGTATTGAACTTGAGGAACCACATCTGGGGAAAACAACCATGGATGCACGGTCCCTATCTTCGCTTGTCAACGTCTGCACAGGCGTTGACACCCACAAGTTCGTCGAGCATTTCCTTACCGTTGTCTCATAGCCATATCGAAAAAAGAAAAAGCTGCCGAACATACAGCTCGGCAGCTTCCCCTTCTTATTGTTGGGCAATGCCCAATAAGTCTTCGATTTTCGGTTTGACGTTTTTGAATCCCTTATCCCCGGCAGCCCGGTAGACAAGCTTGCCTTCATTGTCGAACAGGAAGAATGCAGGCACAAACTGATTCTCGAATGCATCGGTCATGGCGTGCGTATTATCTACCGCCACTGGCTGCACGATGTTGTACTGCTCGATGTCTTTTTTAACTTTCCCGACATCAAGATCGCTCTCCTGCTTCGGCATATGAATGCCGACAACTTTCAGGCCATGATCTTTGTATGCGTGGACATAAGATACGACTTCATCCATTACTTCATGGCAGATATGGCAGGATACCGCCCAGAAGTGGATAAGCACTGGATGTCCCGCCAAATCCTCCGGCTTAAAGCCTTCGTCGTTGAACCATTCCGTTGCTCCGTCAAGCGAAGGCATCGGGGTTTTCAATCTCATTGGCATACGAATCGTCCTCCCGTTTTTACAGCATTTTCATTCCTGGTTTCCAATTAGCCGGACACAGGCCGCCTGCCTGCAATGCTTGCAGCACACGCAACGTTTCTTCCACGGAACGTCCTACGTTATCATCCGTTACGACTTCATACTTCAATTCGCCTTCCGGATCGATAATGAACAGACCGCGCTGTGCCACACCTTTCTCTTCTACTAGAATACCATAGTCACGCGCCACTTTGTGGGTCAAATCGGCTGCAAGTGGGAAATTAAGCTCTCCAAGTCCGTTCTCATCACGTGATGTATTAATCCATGCACGATGCGTATACACAGAGTCAGTGGACACACCAAGAATCTCGGTATCGAGCTCAGCGAATTGTTCATGCGCATCGCTTATCGCTGTAATCTCGGTTGGGCATACGAATGTGAAGTCCATCGGATAGAAAAACAGAATCAACCATTTTCCACGATAGTCTTCAAGCGATGCTTTGCTGAATTCCTTTCCGTTTCCAAGTACTGTGTCCATCGTAAAATCCGGTGCTTTCTTACCTACTAAACGTTCTGCCATACTGTAAATCCCTCCAGAAATAGTATTAGCTTTGCAGCCATGTTCTTATGCTAACGAATGACGTTAACATAAGCTTAAATCACAATTTTCCACATACTAACGTACCGGTTTCGGGTGTCGTCGCTGCACCATTCTTTCTCTGCGCTTTTCTCGCTTCAGCTCAATCAGCTTTCTTGCCTCAATGCGATGAATTTTCATATTGGACAACCCCTTTCCGGTTATTGTTTCTTATTAGTTATTATCCCTTACATAAAATGATTATAATTTAGAAATGAAAACAAGTCAATATCTTTTCTTATTATGTAACAGTTATCGCAAATAATTTCTTTAAATACAGCTCTATCCGTTTGAATTTATACAGTAGGGGTAAAATACAGTTGAATTTTCTGCTTCTATAGCATCACATACTACTACATTAGCAACTTAAACCTTTGTGAGTTGATTTGCTCAATGGACATACTTTTTCCTTCCAGTTAAACGGTAAAGAAATAGAAAAAGGGCAGACGATTCTTGGCGCCGCTGAGCGGCACGACTGTTTCATTCCTAATATTTGCTATCATTCACAGTTAAGTTGGATGCGCCCTGCGATCCGGCGCCAGTAGTAACAAGAAAGCTTCTTGAACTACTGGCTAATATTTCATTGATTATTACTTATATTTATTGGAATCCCTACTTCACCAAGAGCATGATTGTTTGCATCCTTTGCAATTCTGTTACGGCCAATTTATAACTTCCTGCCATTAAGTGTAAAACTCTGTTCGGAACTTGATCTATATGCGAATGTTCAAACTTGCGTTTATGTCCCGATAATGATGTGCCTTACAACTCGGACACCACCATTCACGCAGGTTAAGATTTTTCAGTACGACCGTACCATTTCGCTTTGTATTCAAGCATGGTTCTGAATTGATACCAAGGCACTTCGCTAATGGCTTTTGCTCGTCTGTGATTCTTCAGCATGTTCGATACCTGCAAATCTTCAATCGCAATGATGTCGTGGTTTTTGACAATATGCGTTGAAATTTTTTGCAAGTAGTCTGATCGTTGCATTTAAAATACGCCCTTTCACTTCTCTTGATTTCGCCAAGCAAACAGTTCGTTTACGTTTTCCAAAGCAGTTGTTAGAACGAGTAGATGCTTACAAAGAGCAAAAAGGTTTGGGTACTCGTACACAAACGCTTTTTCATTTACTTCAAGTGATACTTGAAGAGTCGGCTCATTGACTTGTCAAAAGACATGCCTTATTCGAAGTCGATTCATCCCATGATTAAAATCACGAGTGTTCTCAGCTAATTCATAAAGTTAGATATATGATGGTATAGTGATTAAAAAATATTAAAGAGGTGAGTTTTATGGTAAGAAGAAGAAAAATAGCCTTCTAAAATTAAAAACACATATATTTTAGGAGGCTATTTTAACGCATAGGAGATGTATACCTGATGAAACAAAACAAATATGATGTTCCAAATTTCTTTTCTGCATATAAGCAAATGCTCCAGTAATGAAAAACGAGGATCGAAGACCTATGTTCTTGATTATTTCAACAGAAAAAGAAAGTTCTTCAAACTGACAGGGATATATTAAATCTTTTATGTGAGCGTTTTTAGTTTACCCTTTCTTGCCCCTGATTAAATGATTCAAACCAACCCACTAACAATGCTGTGTCGAATTGTTGGCGGATTGGTTACAGCTTCGAAATTGATTAACTATATAATGCTGGAGATTATTTATTCTCTAAATTATCCAGAGCGGCACTTGAAACATCAAATTCACCTCATGCTCTAACATATAGAAATGCGAAACTTGTACACTTGTACCGTTTTCTTTCCCTTTCCTCTATCATACTATATGGTATCCCACTATCGTATAGGAGTGCATATAGCATGGATATTAACGCGATTATTAAAATTGTGAAAGACATTCCGAGAGACAAATGGACAGATGAGAGGACCGTAAAAGCCGCCATCAGAAAAGCGGGAAGAACGTCCGGAAAGAATTTCACTGAAGCAGAACTAAACAAATACGCCCAGCAGTTCAAACAACTCGCAAAAAGTCGTTCTCCACTGTCATTGATTCCCCTGCTGCTGAAAAATGGTATTAGCATGGATCAAATCAATGAAATCCAGAAAAAAATGCGTTCTAAATAATCGTCGTATATTCCCCCTTCTTTTACGACGGCTTTTTATGTTTGATGCAATACGAGATAGTTAAGAACGGGATACCGAATATCCACATCCGGTGGTCCGCATATAAGCTTTCTTCCTCACCGGACCGAACATGAAATGTCTCGTTCAAAGGGAGACGGAGGAAAAAATAGGGGAAAACATAGTAAATGCCTTCGTCCCCTTTTATTCTGTTACCGGGTACACTGGTAAGTATGAGTCCATCTGTCTCATCATGCATGAGGCGCAACACACCGGTCATATTTCCGCAGGGCAGCGGCAAGGCGATGTTCATGTACGTTTCTGCTTCATACGTATGATGCGAATAGGCAGCTACAAAAATCGTTTTCCCGGTAACGCAGTCCTTTCGTATCCAGGCCCGTACATTCTGCCGCCCATCACGTTCGCTATTCACCGGAACGATTGTACCTTCCATCACTTGCTCTTCTTCATCATTCAACGGAAGATTCAACTGCTCGATTTTTTCCGCCACCGGTTTATATAGCCTGGACAAAAAAGCGAAACCACGTAGCCACCTGACTCTGGACGTTAACTCATAGGTAAGCGTCCGTTCGTAAAAATCCCGGATACAGACATGTAAGCGGGACGGTTGGAACTGCCGGTTTTCATACATAGAGAAGTCGTCAACTAGACCACGGACAGGCTTGCGAGATGTATCTAGCCACCCGGCTTGTTCCAGAAACTCTGCACCAATTTTCCACTGTCCATATAGTCGGCTATACGGTATACCAGAAGCAGAGGTTCGCGCTTCAGGTCGAATACTGGTCCAGGCCAGCAAGCCTAGGAAAACAAAGCCGAACGTGTTCCCTGTCCCGTGAATAAGCACCATTGTCGAGATAGAAACCCATTGGATTCCAAATCCTCTTCCAATGCCGTAGCTAACCGCAAATCCCATGGTTAGCAAAAGAGAAAGCGAAGAAAGCGTCAAGCTCGCTTTTGTAAACTCCCCCTTCTTTTCAACACATATCATTCGGAAAGTGTAGTAGACATACACGAGTAGACAGCAGGCAAAAAATATAACTGCGAGCCACTCAACAGTACGCGAATATGTAATACCGACTGCGATTAGCAAAGGACTGATAACATTTCCTGCAGCCATCCAACGGTACAACTTCGTCTTCTCCATCGTGCGACCTAACAGTCCAGTGAAAATCGGAACAGCCAGCGAAGAATAATGAAAATGAATGGCTGTTAAAAGAATAATAAGGCTACCAAAATTCATGACATCAAAACCGAAGCGGTGGGCCGCAAACCAGAAGCCCCCCAGCGTCATATACATCAACCCGGCATCAATACAAAACTCCTCAAGAAAGTAGAATCCTCTCTTCAGAAAACGAAGCAGTCCATATAAACCGATGAGACACGTAAACAACACCCAACTGAGTGAAAGCAAACCAGCCAACTTTCCCGCAGGATATGCGAACGATAATGTACCGATGACTGCCATTGGCAGATGCAGACGCACTATCATCCGATATAAGCGGGAGGTTTCTCCGTCCCGTCCCGGATGCTCCACTACAAACAAGGCGAGCGGGACCGTAATGAAAAAGGCGAAAAGCAGCAACCTTTCAATATAACCGAGAGGAAATAGCACAAGGCTCCCTATCCATAACACGAATCCAACCAGCAACCGGGCCTTCGTTTCTCTTCTCATATGTGTCTCTCCCTTTACTCCCTTTTTCGCTCTTTTACAGGTACAACGCGATCGGGAATCTCCTCTGGTAACACATGTACATATTCGGTACGGAATGTCCCTTGATATTCAAACAACGTTCCTACTATCGGATTTCGGACCTGAACGTGGATAAAGAATTCATTCGTCTCATCAAGAAACCGTTCCGTAACTATCGCTTCCGCACGTAAAAATACGGGCAACGGAATCGTCAAATCTCCTGGCAACAACCGTTGCTCTTTTGAGGTGATACGCAGTCCTCCGTCATCAAGTACCGTAAACTCCAAATCGGAGACGAAATCCTGATGGGAGCCGAAGTAATCGATAATTCTCTCCTTCTGTTCGCTATATACCATAACAGCATCAAAATGTCGCTTCTTTTTTCCAAAGTCAAACGTACGCGCCCATATGATACATTCCCTACCATATGAGTCTCTGTACACATAGTTCTCCAGCACAAAAGAAATGTTACGGCCTCGTTCAGGAAACACCATCCGTCTTCCTGTCCCTAACCGGAACAACGGACGGAGAAAGGGAAGCCCCCCTGTTATCTCATCCATTATGCCGTGAGAAATCGCCGCCCTGCCTCCTGTGCTGGTCAGTCCGAATTTCTCCTGTAGCTTCGGATGCAAACGTTTGAAATTTTCGCCCAGCGCCTTTTGGTAAATCGACTTCATCCGATTCGACTCCTTACCTTGTTCTGATACAACGCTTTGTGTCAGGCAAACTACCCTGATTCAATATGGCAACAAGAGAAAAAGAAATCATAAGTACGCTTAAAGTTACAGGGTTAAACGGAGCCGTAAACACGGAAGAATTACCAAAAAACGCACCTACATCAAGAAAGAGCAGGAGAACAATATTCAATATAAACAACCCTTTACTCCTCCATAACCAGAAAAAACATAAGCCGAACAGGATTTCAAGCATCCCCGCTCCAGTCAAGACGATAGAAGCCCCATTCTCTGGCACAAGCCCTGTTCCCTTCAACAGAGCCAACTCCTCCGGGTTCTTATATAGTAGCTTTGGTACGGCGCCCTGGTATATCCATGTGAAAGCAAGCGTCCATACAATAATACATTGTATAACGCTCCGCAGCAGGGAAAGTTTCGGGTCCATTCCCTGCTCCAGCCATAACCGTAGACGCTCAAAGCTCCAGGCAGTAGCCCAACCCATCAATGGACGAAAAATCAGCGCGTCAAACCATGTGCCAGCCATACCGAACCTTGTCTGATAATCGTATTGTGTAAGGAAACGGACACCCCCTTCTTCGGGTATGTATTTCCAATATCCGCTTCCTTTTTTTATGAGCGAAACTGGCTGATCGGTCCAGAATTTCAAAGCCGACGTTCTCTCGCCGGTTTCTTTCACATGGGAACCTACACTTTCTCCTTCTCCGGCAATAGAAAGTCCAAACCCGATTTGCGTTTCGTATAAAAAACGTTGCGGCGATGCTTCATCAGGCCGTGGCATGTATGCAATGCGCGAAAAACGCAAGTCCCATCGTTCATGCTTCTTCGGATCCTGCGTGTATTCCCATAAGGCGTCCGTGTCAGATCGGATAAACGCTTCTACATATATCGGCTTTCTTTTCATGATGTACCCTCTTCTCGCTCTAATTGTTCAAAATACAACCCAGTTTCGCCTCACTTTTTTCCTTATATTAACATAAAAAAAGAGGTTTAACAGTAGCTAACAAGAATTCGGTATGGTTTAACGGCGAGCACAAAACAACCCTCGCTTATGTCCGATAAGCGAGGGTACATTAATCTTTTAAAAGTACTAAGCGAATGTAAGCAAATATTTTTCAGCTAGCTCTGCTGTTTTTTCAGTGAATTCTGTTCCAAATTCTTTGGCCGTATCACTATCATGGCGAGTCCCTAACCAAGCCAACAGCAATAGGCGCCGCAGCATAATAAACGTAGGGATCTCGGATTCTTCTTCCTTTGAAAGGGAACGCACCTTCCGATATCCTTGCAACCACGACGCTACTAAATCAGGTACGTATTCTTTATGCTCGATAAAGCTTACCGCCGCTCCTAAATCATAAAGAAACCAGCCAAATCCGCAATCATCAAAATCGATAACTTTTATTTTCTTTTCCTCAACCAGCAAATTTGCTAGCCGCAAATCTGCATGAATAAGTCCAAATCGTTCTGGCGACTTGCCAAACCTGCCGAGTCTTAAAGAGATCGTATCAGATGCTCTCTGAAATAATTGGGCAAGTCCCGATGTTACATCATACCTATCCTGCCAGCGTCCCCATCTAGGTCGATTGCCAAGCATTGTATCATAATCCCATGTCGCCCTGCATATACTTCTCGAATACTCCCAATTGTTTACTTGTTCATGCAAGAGAGCTGTCACTTCCCCCAGCCTCTCAAATTGAAAAATCAAATTCTTTTCATCCTTATCATCCGGCGCGCTCCCCTGTAAAAAGCTGAACATTACGCAATGAAGCGGGTAAGAGTATCTATCATTTTTCAGTGTCTGCACAAACTTTTTATTTTTTCCGGCTATCGGCTTCGGAACAATAATCGGGGAATTAATCATGATAGATTCTAACCACATGAGCTCTGCTTCTAATTCTTCCTTTGTATGATAACCAGGACGATTTATACGTAAAACTGTCCGTGTCTTTCTCTCCGGATCGACTACTGCAAACGTAGTATTCTCTGAATAATTTAACAGCCGAATATATGAAGAAGGGGAAAGATCATATAATTGTAACGCTCTTTTGGCTAACATATCGGCGAAGACTATATGTTCTTCCTGTGTAAGTTTCTTCGCATTTTGCATAATAAGCCCCCTTATTTAAAAGTAGTAGACAACCATATCAAGCCCCCATATTCCTGTTTATACAGACGATTTATATAAAACTTTTAATGGCTTTTATAGAGCTTCTCGCTTGCTGTATACCGCTCTCCATTCTTGTCAGTAATTCATCGCAAAAGCTCTTATCGCACAGAAGGCCCGGCTTAAACTGAAGAACTCTAGGATCGAGCATCGAATAAATAGCCCATACTCCATTTTCATAAAGTGAGCTCATAACATACCTGGCGCCTTCAGGATGATTGAATACTAGCCCCATCACCAATCCGAGTTGGCGAATGCCCACAAAGAAATCAGGATATTGATGCTGAATCGTTTCCAATCCTTCCCGAAGGTAATTTGCGACAAAATGAGCATTATCGTTTATCTCCGGTCTCTGGCAAATTTCTAATACCTTTAACGCTACAAGGCAACCCAACTCCGATCCGCCAAATGTAGAGATATGAGCAAACCCATCCTCGGATAGCCACTGACCTGCCTTCTCACTTACCACTGTTGCCGCTATCGGATATATTCCGCCGCTCAGTCCTTTAGCGGTGACAAGAATATCAGGATTGATGCCATAATTTTCTATCGCCCACATTTTACCGGTTCTCAACAAGCCGGTTTGCACCTCATCTGCAATATAAAGAGTACCGTACTGTTCGCACAGGCTCTTAACTTGCTTCAAATATCCTTCCTCTGGCATCGGGAATCCGTATGTTGCTGGAATCGTTTCGATAATAACGCAGGCCGCATCCCCTTTTACAAGCGCTTGCTCCATCGCATGGATATCATTGAATGGAACATGCACGAACTCTTCAGGATGTCCTTCGCTTAAGAACGGCTTTGAATATCGCTCATTTCCTAAAGCGACCGCAAGTCCGGTATGGCCATGATATCCGTACCGAATGGAGATAATTTTCTTCCGTTGCGTTGCATGACGCGCACACTTTAGCGCAATATCGATTGCTTCTCCTCCTCCGCTCGCATAGATGGTATAGTGTAACCCGTCCGGTGTCACTTTAGAAAATTCCTCTGCAAGCTTCGCCCGGACAATCGAAGGAAAATGGTGATTGCCAATATCAAAATGTGCAAGTCCTTCTTCAAGCGTATGGATAATCTCTGGATTTCTATGTCCCAAATTGTACGTACCGCCGTTGAGATGCAGATCCATCAGCTTTTTGCCATCTATGTCGTACAAATAGTACCCTTCTCTTTTATCAATAACCAAATCGACGCCTTTCTCTCTCCAATCCTTTGTTTTTGCTGGATTCCACCATGTAACGGATCTTTCGTATACGGTATTCTTATTACGGTCATTTTCAAGTAACATACGAGCACTTCCTCCTCATTCTTTTTTCAAATGATATCCTTCATATGAACAGACATTTTCTCGGTTGGGGGCAATGACTAGCCCGAAATCGATTCTTCGTCTGTGCGTTCATGTTGCCCAATTTCCCGTATAGGATTTGCGAATTGTTCCTCAGGCGCATCTGTATTGATACGGTTTCTTGCCCAAGCGTAGTAGTAAACAACAGCCACAACAAAAATAACCAGGCTAATCGCGAAAAATGTAATGTTGGTAAAAAAACTCGAAAATAGCGCGATAACCGCCAAAATAATTGAAACCACCGGTGTAAACGGGTACAAAGGGGTCTTATATGAACGTTCGAGGTTTGGTTCCCTTCTACGAAGCACAATGACCGATACATTCATAGCGATATATGATATTAAAGCGCCGAATGTAGAAATCAAAATCAGATTGTCCGCATCAAACAACGCAACCAGCATTAATCCGATAATTCCTGGAACAATAAGCGCCCAATATGGAGTACGCCGGGTCTCATGCAAATTGGACAGAAACTTTGGCAGATACCCTGCCCGAGACAAAGCGAATATTTGTCTGGAGTAGGCAAGTATCACTCCCGAAAAGCTTGAAATTAAACCGAAAAGCCCGATAGTAGCTAGCACCTGTGCCAGCCAGTAGCTTTTTCCAAAAGCCGTAGAAACGGCATCCGGAAGCGGATCGGAGGCTTTGCTCATCGTTTCCATACCGCCTAAACCAACCGCCACAGTTACGGTTAAAACAGATAAAATAAGCAAGGTGATCATTCCGGACATCAATCCTTTAGGCATATCTTTCTTAGCATCCCGACATTCCTCCGACAGCATCGGCAGCATTTCAATTGCAAGAAAAAGCCACATTGCGTACGGTAAGGCTGACCAGATACCAGATGCCCCATTAGGAATAAGGCGGCCATAATTTTCTCCAAATAATTTGGTAGCCTTAATTTCCGGTAAACCTACAAAATAAAGTAGAACTAGCAGGCTAAGGGCAATAAATACGATAATCATCTCAATCGTGGCGTACTCTTTAATTCCCATGATGTGAACGCCGATAAAAAATGCGTAGAGAACCACCGCAGCCAGTACAGGACTAATAGAAGGAAAAAGAAAGCTGACATAAGCTCCGATTCCAATGGCAATGACAGGTGCAGCAATAAAATATTCTAGTACGACACCAACACCTGTCAGAAATCCTGCGAGTGGCCCTAACGCACGCCGAGCGAATGCATACGGCCCGCCTGCATGAGGCATCATGGTTGATAATTCAGCAATTCCTAAACTCATGGTCATATACATGAGGGCCATTAGCCCGGTAGCAATTAACATCCCAACATAGCCTGAATGATTAATTCCAAAATTCCATCCGAAATAATTTCCTGAGATGACGATTCCTACACCAATGGCCCAGAGATGCAAAGGAGTCAGTGCCTTTTTGAGTTCTTTTCCTTCACTCATGAGATGCCCCCTTATAGATTGTGGTCGGTATGGTGGCGTTGTTACCGTATGCGGTACTTTCCCTTTACTACTCATGCCTGCAACGCTGTATCCATCCTGCTTGATATATCAACCTCCTTCCGCTATTCATCATTCATCCGCCCCCCTCTCTATATACATCTGATTTGATACATCGAAAAATTCTTGTGGTGAGAGGGAAGAAAAGAAGGAAGGGCGGTAGGCGGGAGCGGTCGGAAAAAGACATACTGGCCTTTCTTTTGCTGGAGCGCAGGGCGCATCCACCCTCTTCTCTTTTCCGAATTTCCTCCTTCCAACCACGCTACCCTGTCAAAATATCAAGTGTAATTTATATAGAAAGGCTTTCTTCAAAAGATAAATCATCTTTACTGTCTTTTTATTGTAAGAAACGGAACATTCTGATTTTTATACACGCTATACACAAACAAAGGATAAGGATAACTAATAAAAACAACGCGATTATTAATTTTCGGAATATTATGTTAAAATCAAATGTAGACTGACTTCATTCGATTTTGGAAGGAGAGATTACTTTGGAAAACCTTATTACAAGAAATGCGTGCCATTACTTTCCTTTTCAACCCGAAATCCAATGCAATTCAGATTATTATATTGAACAAAAGCCTGTACGACATATTATTAAACAACACGTTGCCTTGTTTTACCAATTCAAGGTAAAACAAGACGGAAAAAGTGCGGTTTCTATCATTCCTGACGGTTCTTTTGATATTTTGTTTTGCTGCAGTTCCAGATACCCTTCTGTGGTGCTATGGACCAATCCCCTTCATCGGCGCATACAGCCGAACTTTAAAAGCGAATGCGAATATTTTGGTGTACGTTTTTTACCTGAACAATCCGTTATCAGATTAACCTATCCGATGAAAGAACTTTTGGACAAACAAATTCCTTTGCACGATGTTATGTCGATAGATTCCTGTATTGCGGAAAAGATAGGAGAGATACGTTCTTTTGCCGAGAGAATCGAAGCGTTTGAAAAAACGCTGGAAAGAACAATGCTAGAACCAACATACAATCAGCGTATCGTTGATTATTCCATTAAAGAAATTTACATATCCAGGGGCGTGATTAATATCGAGCAATTAGCCAGTGACATCGGTTATACCGCCCGTAATTTGCGCAAAAAATTTGAGGAATATATTGGGTTTTCTCCAAAGCAATTCAGTCAAATTGTCAAGTTCCAAAACTCTTTAGGAATGATTCTTACAATTAATGATTTCCATCTACTGGACATTGTTCATAAGAACGGATACTACGATCAGTCACACCTTATTAAAGCATTTAAGAAATTCACGCATTTAAGCCCTACTCAGTTTAAAGAACAAATTTCCCAAAATCCGGTCAGCTTGTAAGGTTTCATTGCAAAAAAGACTGCCGAAATGCCTTCTGAATATGCTTAAACAATTCTCCTGCAATATTGACTGCACCCATACCCTGCACAACTGCCTCCATTGCAACTTACCCGGCATTTTCCTCAACCTGGCGAACTAATTTCTAAAGATTGCTTACCATGCCATTAAAGGATGTGGCCACCTCTCCAAGCGCATCTTTTGTATGCAATATAATCTGCAATTTGACAAATTACATACGTTACACTAAACTGTAAACAATACACTATAGTGTAACATATACATTAAACTGTACATGAAGGGTGATAAAATGAACATGTATACTGCTAAGCAGTTGACCACCCTGTTGCAGGAGGAAGGGGAAGACATCAATCTGCGTACTGTACGCTATTACACGCAAATTGGTATTCTTCCCCCGTTGGAGCTTGTCGGAAACAAACGCGTCTATACCGACAAGCATATCCACTATGTGCGCGCAATCCTTACACTTGCCCGCACGGGTGAATCTCTGGCCTCCATTCAGGAAAAACTGCAGGATTTACCGCTTGATGCTATCGAGAAAATTGGGGCACAACGTGCGCTATACCAACCTGGACACGTTTTGGAAAATGAAACTCACAAAATCGGGGAAGATGTATTTATTACTGTTAGTCCTCGAATTTCAGCTGAAGTAAAACAAAAAATGCTGGATTCCGTGTCCCGTATTCTAAAGGAGGGGGAACAATAGTCATGATGGAAATCCGATTAACCAAACCCTTCATCGAACGCGAAGAGGGAGTAACGCACCTTTGGATTCGTCCAAAGCCTTGTTACCGGGCCACCATCGCTTCCCTCCGTCTTTCCATCGAGCTTCCGAAAGGCGTTCACCGCCTACCGAACCTTACCGCTCATCCAGAAAAAGAGGATGCGATCGTCGTTGACGTCTCTTCGGATACATGGGATGTGGTCATCGAGTTGTATACGGAAACGCTGGTTTCTTTTAGCGTCGGAACGATCCAGCTAACGGGCTCATATCTTGACGCATATGGGCAAAATTATCGTTTTACTCATTCCATTACCTTGGCTTTTGCGGATGAGGAAGAGACAGAAGAATTTGTAGTAGATGAAGAAGCGGTAGCCCGTTTGAAACAATTACCCGCCTCGCCTTATCTCCAGCAAACGGAAGAGTATCCTATGGAAATGCGGCCTGTCATTCATCTTGTAAGTATGCAGACCTCTTCTCTGGAAAAGAAATACCGTATCGACGGCGGGAGGGTAGGAAGATGAGCTTGATTCCTTATGTTGTGGAACAAACCAATCGTGGTGAACGTTCCTATGATATTTATTCCAGACTACTGGCAGACCGCATCATTTTTCTGGCAGGTGAAATTACGGACGAACTGGCCAACAGTGTCATTGCCCAGCTTCTATTTTTGCAAGCAGAAGACGCGGAACGCGACATTCACCTCTATATCCATTCCCCCGGCGGTTCAATTTCAGCCGGAATGGGTATTTATGATACGATGCAGCATGTCACAGCCGATGTCAGCACCTTATGCATTGGTATGGCCGCTTCCATGGGAGCGTTCCTTTTGGCTGGTGGTGCAAAGGGCAAACGTCTGGCATTGCCTAACAGCGAAATTATGATTCATCAACCGCTTGGTGGTGCAAAGGGACAGGCGGTTGATATCGATATTAGTGCCAGACGCATTCTGCGAATACGGGCACATATGAACAGTATTTTATCCAAGCGTACAGGACAGCCGCTCAATAAAATCGAACGCGACACCGACCGCGATTATTTCCTTAACGCAACAGAAGCGAAGGAGTACGGTATAATTGACGCCGTTATCGCCTCGCAATGAATTCATAAATTACGGAGGCAACAGGAAATATGGATAAAAGAATACAAATGAATAGTAAGGAGAATGACAGATGGATAAATACACAAACAGTTACCTTAATTATAAGGTGACTGTTTGTGTGATTTAAGCATAATTGGACCATTACTTGTCCATCCTATACTGTGTATTACGCAATAATGAAAGGAGTTTCCTTATGACGACCACCGTTTCCCCTCCGAATCAGCAGATGCAAGTACCAATTCCAACTCCCCCGCGTGTCATTACAACAAAAGATCTGCTTTATCTCAAAGATGCGTTATCCTGGGAATTAACAGCGTTTAAGAAGTTTCATTTTTTCGCCCAGCAAGCGACCAATCCGCAAATAAAGCAAGCGCTTGATAAAGCGGGACAAATGCATCAGCGCCATTATCAAAAACTGCTTACTCACCTGCAAGTGGACAACTATACTGCAATGGCAAATCTGCCTGGTCCGCAACAGGCACAGCAGTTGTCACAATAAGGGAGATAGAATCAATGCAAATGCAGCAAATGCAAAACAATAATCAAATTGCCAATCCACAATCAGGACAATTGCCGAAAGTAAAAGGTCCAGAGATGAACGATCGTGACTTTCTAAACGATGGTCTTAGTACGTGCAAATACTTAACCGATAGCCTAAATATCGCTATCCGTGAAGCTAGCCACGAGCAGCTTCATTCCGACCTGCTTCAAATTTTAACGGAAACGCACCAGAGCGCGCGTGAGCTTTATAATTTGATGTTTCAGAACGGTTGGTACAAGCTTGAGGCCGAGGAACAACAAAAACTCCAACAGGCACTACAACAATTTAACGGTTATTCCTCACAATTTCCTTATTAAAAAGTATTGCAACCTTACAGACGATACAACAGCGGCTTCAATAAATACGACAAATTAAGCGCAAGCATAGGATAGTCTGCAGAACCCCTGTAATATAGCAGGGGCTTTCTTGTTATTTTAACTTCTACTATTTGATACCTTAAGAATAAAAATAAGTGTTATTATATTGCATTAAATACAATCCCTATATGGCGTGTTACCTCTACAACAACATTCTCATGAGTAAAGGCTTTCGTTAAGAATACAACAGAGAAAACAATGGCGAAAAAAGGGGATATATGTGCCAATATACTTGCATCCGCCAGCGGTGTCTTAGAAATCGTATAAAAGTAGGCAAGCAAGTAAAGAGCGCCAAAAACACCACGCACTGTAAGCATAGAGATTCCTTCCGTAGAAAAAATAGTCCTGGCACCTACAACTAATCTTGAAAAATTAGCATTATTTATACATATTCATGAACTATAAATAGACGAAAAAAACGCAGGAAACCGTCTATAACTGGTTACCTGCGCTTTCTTTGTTTAAAAATGACTACACTTACCTTTTCAAATTTGTTCCTAACGTTCCCCATGTAAACGTAAAATCCATTCTTTCATATCGACGAGACGTGGATGCTTAGGAGCGCTATCGGTTCCGCAAATAATCATTGGAACAAGCGAATCTTCTTTATGCAACGCACCATGTGCCGCCCCACCTCGATGGTTGGGTGAGCTTTCGCCAACGAATTCACATTCCGGTCTAGCCGTTAGAACAAGATAACGACCGGCATGAGAATACAGCGCGCCATACAGACGAGCAAGCACATCAGGGTAGTCGCCATACTCAATTTCTTCTCCGGTTTTTCGTATATCCAAAAGCGATACATCCCCATCTAGCATCCATGCTTGTCCATAACGATCCTTATGAGGACCATTCGGCTGAAAGGCGAGCGTACTTTCTTTTCCTCCTCCTCTTACCTGGATTCTATCTTCTTCCCGCCAGGCGATAACATCGATGCGCTCTTCCTCCTGAAAAAGCGCGGCAAGTTCAGAAAGCTGAATATTGTCCTGAAGAGCATACACGTACGTCATTCTCTCATTTACACATAAAAAAAGCTGATCGGTTTCCTGCGCACGTTTACCCAGCTTTGTAATCTTGTACTTGTCCAGCATCGGCAACAGATAAATCAGCGCCTGTCTGCGGCTTGCCCCGACCGGGGCTTGACCGCTGTCCCCCATCACTATCCAGATCGCCTCGTCAAGCGCTTTCTCCCAAGTGGAATATGCCCCTAGCACTTCCTGCAGCTGTCTATCCACTTTTTCAAGGCCTTGAATCTCCATCGGTCCCTTCTTATGGACGCTATGATCATTGTCAGGGAGATAGGCAATCGTAAAAGACGGGAGCTTCTGCCGCCGAATTAAGTATGCAAGCTCCCTAGCGACGAATTTATCGTTGAATCCCCCCTTCTTCCATAAGTACCTATGGCGATTTTCCGCATCCAACCGCGCCAATGCTCCGAATGAAAATAAAAGGGGGCCGTGCGTCCGCAACTCGCGCGGAAGAAGTTTAAGCCAGAGGGCGATTTTCGGAATGTTGAATTGTTGTAGAAAGCTGCCGCGATACACAAGACCGTTAATCGATGCGGACGGCATATTATGTAAAGCTAGCTCTTCATGAATCGTTTTGACTTCCTGACTGAGATGTTCATTGTTCAACCGATACAGGCTATCCTGCAATACCTCTTTAATACCGGTCTTCAGCATCTCAAGTATTCCGTTTCCATAGTTTACGAGGCGTCTTTCCTCCTGCCTGTACCACAGAAGTCCGGGTACTCGGTGGCTGTCAGGATACGTACCGGTTAAAAGAGTGCTGTCAATTGTAACAGACATTGTAGGAAATGAGCTCACAACATCCGGTATATAGCGGCCATGCTCCATAAGAAAATGCAAAGCAGGAACGCGCTTCTGCCGAATGGCTTCCTGCAGCGGATGATGCATAAGAGAGTCAACCATAAGAAGAATGACCGGGCGAGTACGTTGTTCCATATGTATATAACCATCCTTTTCAGCGTAGAAACACCCTTTTAATGTAGCAAAAAGCACAATTTCGCTTACGTATATAAACGATCAGATATACAGTATTCCCCTTCTACTACCAGATTATGATTATCAAGCCCCAAGCCTTCATAACTAGGTAGGTGCATCGCTCAAAATACACTTAGCTCCCATTCCTCCGATATATGCTGCAACAGCTTGACGCCTGCTGCACTATTCCCCGCTTCGTCAATCGCGGGACTATAGACGCCAATGCCGCAGCCGTTATGAAACGGAGTGGCTTTGTGTCGGCGCGGCGGTACAGCAGTCATGATACCACCAGACACGCCGCTTTTTGACGGCGCACCTACAAAAGCGGCAAACTTACCTGATGCATTATACATTCCACATGTCAGCATGACCGCCTTGGTCAGACGTGCAAGCTCAACAGGCAATAACCGTTTATGCGTAAGCGGATGAAAACCATCACAGGCTAGTACAAGGCCGATTTTCGCTAAGTCTTCTACCGTGACCTCTATCGCGCACTGCCTTAAATAAATATCAATCGCATCCTCAACTTCACATTCAAGATTGCCTCCCGCTCTGAGAAAATGGGCAAGCGCAAAATTATAATGAGCCGTCTCTTTTTCCGAAACAAATACATTCTCATCAACAATCGGACGCCGCCCCAGCAGCATCTCCAATGTGTCTAGCAAAGCAGCGAATTTTCCTTCTTTCGTGCTTCCGGGAAGAAGAGACGCAACTGTAATGGCACCTGCGTTAATCATCGGATTAAAAGGCCGAGCCGGCTTCTTCAATTCCAATCGCATAATCGAATTATACGGGTCACCCGTCGGCTCCACATCGACACGCTCTAGCGCATACGAGATCCCCCGCGCCATGCATACCGTCATGAAACTGATAACTTTTGAGATGCTCTGCATAGTAAATACGATGTCCGCCTCGCCCCCTTTAATTACTTCTCCATCGTATCCGATAATACAGACGCCAAGCGTATCCGGGTCCGCATATCGCAGCGCCGGAATGTACTCTGCACACCTTCCCTTTACCGTATATTTCTTATGTTGTTCTACCCAGTACTGGAGACGATTTGCACATTCTCCGCACGTCTCAAATTCTTCTTGTGTATCCTTATCCATCCGGCCATCTCCTTTCCGTTCTACAGAATCTGTACGCCTAGTATGCCCAAAAAGAAAAACAGCCGCTCCTATCCGGTAACGGCTGCCTATATTTATGTCTTCTCTTTACCCTCCTAGCATATGGCGGGCGTACGTATAGAATAATGCTGCCGCCTCCTGGCGAAGCAAAGGTTTTTTTGCCTTATAATCAACCATACCCTTCTCAGAGGAAGTAACCCCAGGTCCATATAGCTTGTTAGCTGCTGCATATTTTACGGCTTGAATGGCCCACGGATCAACTTCTCCCGCAAGCGGAGCATCTGCCGGTTGGGCATCAATCAGCGCCTGGGACACTCCCCAAATAATGGCGGCTGCCTCTTGTCTTGTAATTGGACGATTCGGTTCAAATGTATTTTTTGTAACTCCTTTTATAGCGTTCGCTTCTACAGCGGCCTGGATTTCCTTAGCATATTTATTGTTTTTAGTATCTGTAAATATAACCGGATGTGTAGACGCACGGACTCCGATAAGCCGGATTAATTCACCGACAAACTCAGCTCTCGTAACAGGAGCCTCCGGATAAAAGAAACCGTCCGTATCTCCCGGTAACACTCCAAACTGCTGAACATCTTTAATATACGCAGCATACGGATGAACAGTAGGTACATCAGAAAATTGCTTGGAAGCAGGGAGTCTTTCAGCCAAACTAACTGGATTATGATATTGCAAATAGGCAACCCTTCCATCATCTGTTTCCTTGAAGGCTAATAGTGTGCCTTCTTCATCCTTAAACAATAATGGTTCCACTTGACGTAATGTATTTTTACCCATCGGATCTTCCGCCAGTAACTGCCCTTGCTGGGTAGCCGTAATTTTAGTTACCCACGGATTTACCCGTAAATCTCGGTATACGCCTTCGAAACGTTTCAATTGTTCTTGAGTTGAGGCCACATATTTTTGCTCTTTCTTTGGCATAGGATAATACCGATCCATGAATGCCTTAAATAATTCCTCGCGAAAATCTATATCTTTATTAAAAACGATAAACCCTCCGACTCTCTGTTCCGGCAGCAGCCACATCCAGGAATGGGCCCCAGGAAGATCTCCTCCTTTTCCGATAACAAATTGATTGTTATGGCTTGAATGATAGTATGTTTCAAAACCGTATGCCATGTTAGGAAGCTTCGGATGAATAGCATAATGGATCGATTGCATCATCTCCGCTGTATCTTTATCTAGGATTTTATGACCTTTGATCGTTCCTTTATTTAAATGGGCCATCATAAATGCAGCCATGTCCTTACCGGTTGAAAACATTCCACCTTCCGGCTGCTCGATTGGATTGGACGTATAAACGGGAAATGGCTTGTTCGCAGCGTTGTATCCAGTCGCCAGCTTAGCTTTTATTTCCGGTGTAAGCAAGAAGCTGCTATTTTTCATTTCCAAAGGCTGATAAATGTTCTCTGTAATGTATTGGTTAAATGACTTGCCCGATACATTTTGCAGGATATATCCCTGAAGCATAGAAGCAAAGTTGTCATAACGGAATGCTTCTCCTGGTTTACGAATCACAGTAGACATGTTCTCTTTTACGTATTTATCCAAAGGAAGCGGCTCCGGGCGATGCTGGGCGGATTCAAGCGTATCCGTAAAATCAAAACCGGTTGTATGTGTCAATAAATGCTTCATCGTTAACGGATAATCAGTTTTGTTTTTGAGCTTTACATCCCCTAGATATGTCTGAATATCTTCATCAAGATTAATTTTCCCTTGCTCTACTAGCTGCATTATTCCTGTTGCAGTGAACACCTTGGAGATGGAAGCTACCGGAAATACGGTACGATCCGGATCAGCGGGTATTTTTTTCTCTAAATCGGCATATCCATACCCTTTCTTTAATAATATCTTTCCGTCCTTCACTATTACAAAAACAGCGCCGGCCAGTTGATCTTTAATGTGCGGCTGACTGAAAAATGTATCCGCAAACTCTTCTACTTCCTTTGCATCAGTAGGACCCAAAGCCATCTCTTTTACCGATGAACCGTAAGCATACGGTGCGAAAGTGAACACTGCTACTATCATCGTTAAAAATATATGGATAAGCTTTTTCCTAAAAGACTTTCTGATCAACATGATTCTCTCCATTCTATAATGCTGTAGTTAGAAATAAACGATCTTCTACTATGAAACCACACCCAATACCATGCACAACAAGGTAGGTGTTTATTTTTTTGTCCGCCTTTTAGCGGACATGAGAAGAGGAGATAACCTTTCGATGAGCGGAAGACAAAAACGTAAGATAACCACGCAGAGCCTTCCAGCATATCCAAAAAAGTCCGAATAAAATCAGTGCCACAAGCAGTGAAAATGGAAAGCTTAACAGTACCGGCACTTCATAAGTTGGTGTTAGATTCATCTGGACCCAGCTGGCTCCGAACGTGCGCAACAGTCCCAGTATTGGTATGATGATTGATACAACTCCAAAGGTGACACTGAGTATTCCTAAAACCGGGATGAAGATAATACTAAGAAATCCGCTTGTTACATAAAGAAGCAACGCCCTTATCAAAAACAGTGGATGCATTCTGCTTTCCCGAACATAAAAATCACCCAGATACGCACGTGCGAGCTTCGAGGGAGAACCTAATTTTTCGAGAACCTCTTCTTCCTTTTGGCCATTACGAACACTTTCTGCGATATGGCTTTTAATTTCCATTACGGCATCTTCCCGCTCTTCTTCAGGAAGCTGACGTAACTGTTGATACAGTTTCCTTACATATTTCTCTCCTATCGAACTCATTCTGCCTTCTCCTTTTTATTTGAGATTTCTTGCATTTGATACACTGCTTCCGTAATCTTGCTCCATTCTTCTGTCATCTTCTCCATCAGCTGAAATCCCTCTTCTGTCAAGCTATAGTACTTTCTTGGAGGACCTGCTTCCGACTCCTTCCATGATGACGTAATATAACCCTCCCTTTGTAGCCTTTTCAAAAGAGGATACAACGTTCCTTCTGTAGCAGCCAATGGACCCCACTTTCCTAGTGTTGTAACCAATTCATACCCGTATCGCGCTTCTTTACTGACAAGCAGCATAATACAGTATTCCAAAATTCCGCGTCGCACTTGTGAATTCCATTCTGCTATTTCCATATAATCTCTCCTCCACGTAAATAGTAGCACACAATACTTTGCGCTACAAGGTACTATGTTAAATATCTTGCCCAAAACTTGTTAAATAATAAAAAATGCTTCTACACTTATGACTCATAGAAGCATTTTCCTTACTAAACAACTATGTAAAATCCAATATCAACGTATATTATAATGGGTCTATAGCGACCCTTTCATTAACTTCCGCTTTAACTCTTCAAGCACAGCTTTTCGCTGCTCATAGTCCTCCTTTTTTGCCTCTTCCCAGTAGGATAAGTCACCGCCCTGATTAAGTAGCGCAAGTGTCCTTTCCCGAATTGATTCCTGTAAGGTACGATGCCGCAGCTGTAAAGCCGCAAGCGCTATGTATACTAAAGACTCTTCAGCCTGTCGCTCTTCATCTTCGAACTCTTCTACCTCAGCCAGATAGCCTCCAAGAAGAAGGGCTGTGGCCTCTTCTACAGACTGTCCTCTATCCAGCAATTCGTTAAAATCATCCTGTACATCACAGGTTCTGTCATCTTCAAAAATACCGGTTCCCCATGCACCCATGCCTGTTCTCCTTTCATCTCGTTGTCTATCCCATTATACAGAACATACATTCTGCCAACAATCTTTTTCCTCTGCTTCTAGTACGAACCAATTATTATGGAACATTCACGACATCCCCTGCATACTACATGTAGTACGAACACGCACATCAAATCTGGGCCTCCAGATAAATTCCTAGTCCAGGTTTGGAGGAGGAATGACATATAAACGAAGAGAGACAAAAAACAGTAGATATTCCGATACGCTGTTCAACGCTCTGGACGCTTTGTTCCCATGTATATGTATACCTCAAACAATTATTTCAACGCATAAAGTAAAGATAGCTCTCCAACACTACAGCGAAAAAGCCGCATTTTTGCGGCTTTATTTAGTCAGCATTCATGACAGATAAGCCAGCATTTTTACTACATCCTCAACCTTCTTGCTGTGAGAAATAATCCCGTAATTCATCCAAGTTAAAAAATCAACCTCATACACCCGACCGGGATACCAAGAATATTAACAGTATGTATTGTTCACACTTTTGACACATTCGACAAAAATAGAAGTCGTTCACTTGAAATATACTCCTATCGTTTGACAAATTTCATTTGCCCGTCATGTGATAATAGGAATCGTAATTTTGATTCCCGAAAATGTGCAAAACGGAGGTTGTTATGAGAACGGAATGTCTAATATGCTACACTCAACAGCGCACAGCAGAATCAGAAACGCCTGAAAACATTTGCGAAACTTGCGGAGATATCATTGAGTTCGGCTATCCTTCTTTTCCTGCTTATAAGCTAGAAGAAGAACTACATACGGAGGCTTACGGAAAAAACATCCGTATGGCCGTCGGATAACCCGCAGACGAATTTTAAATTTGTGTACTAAATACAAAGAGAAAAGCCGTTTTATGGAATCTATATCCATAAAACGGCTTTTTAGCTTTGACATACAACACACAAACGTAAAATAAAGCTTACAAAACTGTAAGCTAGATGTAAGCAACATCCATAGGAACTTTCTTTTGCATCCGCTACAATAAAATTAACGGTCCGACAGACCGTTATAGTAAAGGCAAAGGGGGGTACATCCATGCATATACTTTCGTCTCCTGCTGCCCGTTCAAACACACGCCGGGAAGGAAAAGCGAGAAAAAAACCATCCTTGCTCAAACGGATGAGTCGGGCTATTTTATCACTTATCGTGCTTCTTGCAGCTGTATGGGCGCTCATCGGCTATATCGGAGAACAATGGATGGACCAGAAAAAACTAGCGGCATTTGCACAACCATCCGCTCAGACATATATTCCAACCAATGAGATGCCAGATTACGTATGGCAAGCATTTATCGCAATTGAGGATCATCGTTTTCCTTATCACCCTGGCGTAGATCCAATCGCTATCGGCCGCTCGATTTGGGTGGATTTATCCACCGATAGTAAGGCACAGGGTGCAAGCACGATTACGATGCAACTAGCCCGTAATCTGTTTCTTTCACACGACAAAACAATGGAACGTAAACTGAAGGAAACCGCCATTGCCATTCGACTTGAACAGGAATATTCCAAGCAAGAACTGCTCACAATGTATTTGAATACAATTTATTTTGGCCACGGTACGTATGGCATCGAAAAAGCAGCCGATTTTTACTTCGGCAAAACGGTACGTGAAAATGGACAAAAACACACGATTACCTTAAGTGAAGCGGCGCTTCTCGCCTCGCTGCCAAAAGCGCCGGAATCATACTCTCCTGTGAAGCATCTAGAAAAAGCAAAACAAAGACAAGCACTCGTGCTAAAACGAATGGCAGACTTAGGATTCATTACGGAAGCGGAAAAGGAAGATGCGCTAAAAAAAGCAATCGTTCTACAGCCGTCCACCCGCGCTTATGTCAATGCATCGTAAACAAGAGAACATAACCCCATTCATTTCCCGTTTCCATCCTCGGAAAATGGGGAAGTATAAAGCAGGAAAGGCATATTCTTTCCTGCATGAATGCTGGGGCCCCTGCGCTTTTCGATAATGCAAGCGCAGGGGCTTTTTTCGTCATGAGTCACCAAGCAGCAGTCGCAGTATGTTTCTGGCTAGCTGATGATAATGCTTATCATCACAATTCATTAGGATCTATACTCTTTCATATACGCTGTCGTGTGATTCATTTCTAAAGGCTTAAAAATGTATTTTTTAATGTACTCTTCCCACTTCATCTTTGTTACTTTTTCTAACACATCAGCTAATAGCGTATATCCCGCAGTAAAGTATTCCCACTGTGTGATACCAATGGCTTGCGGAAGTCCTCCCGTGTGGGTTAATAAATGCTTAATGGTTATTCGATCTGAGATTTCCTTGTTTTTTGTTTGGAAATACGGTAGATATTTCACTACAGGATCATCTAACAGAATTTGCCCCTTTTCCACTAATTGCATAATGGATATAGCTAGTATTGTTTTTGAGACACTTTGGAGATTCATAAGGGTATTAGCTGTCAGAGGAATCGTACGTTCATGGATTTGAGCGTTACCAAAGCCTTCATTACTTTGTAAGACCGAAACACCCATACCTACAGATTGATAATTTTTATATGCTCTTGAATCATTGAACGAATGCTTGCTTGAATTGACTCCATTTATTCTCCTCCAATGCGAAGTGACCATTTTATGTTATCCTTCTTGCATCGAATACCAGCTTTCATACAGCCTTTCAATGTCTTTTTCGCATACATCTAGCTCTGCTTGAACTTCCAACAAAAGCTGATAGTCCTCTCCGCTATTCACCAGCTTTTTCATCAACCCCTCACGTTTTTCTTCCAAAGATGCAATTGCGTTCTCGATTTGTTGAAGTTTAAAGATATTAACCTTTTTTTTCGAGGTTGGTTTTTTCAATGCCTCTTTTTTTGTTACTGTTGTAAGTACCTCTGGATGATCTTGTTTCCGTTTTTCCCTCGCTTCCTCATACGTGCCTTCATAGCGGACGATTTGACCGTTAGTAATCCAAAAAACACCATCTACCGTTTTTTGAAGAAAGTAGCGATCATGCGAAACAATGAAAAGAGAACCTCGGTACTCGGCAATTGCCTCCTCTAGGGTTTCACGTGATTCGATATCCAGATGGTTAGTCGGTTCATCAAGGATTAACAGATTAATTTCTTGATGCATCAATTGAGCTAGACGAAGCCTCATTCGTTCTCCTCCGCTTAAGCTCCCTACCTTTTTAAAAACATGCTCCCCATAAAACAGTACTTTCGCCAGCAAATGACGGGCATCCTCTTCCGTCACCATGACCACTTCACGGAATGCATCAATCACTCTTCGATTCGGGTCTCCCTCTAATGCCTGCTGGGAAAGATAGCCTACTTTTACACTGCTTCCAATTTTGACTACACCATCATCCGGCTTTACTTCTCCCAAAAGCATTCTAATAAATGTTGATTTGCCGCTACCATTACTGCCGAGTAAAGCTTTTCGTTCGCCGTAACGAAGAAAGAGACGGGCATTAGTAAACAACTCCTTTCCAGCGATGGTCTTACTTATGCCTTCTGCGACAATCACATCTTGCCCGCTACGATCCGTCTTCTGAAAGAGCAGCCCCATCCGTTCTTCTTCCATACGCGGCCGACTGATTTTTTCCATGCGCTCCAAGGCTTTTTCCATGCTTTTAGCACGGCGGTGGAATGCTTCATTAGGTGGGTTTGATTGATTACCCCATTCTTTTAGGCGCTTGATTGTTTCTTTCATTTTTTTGATTTTCTTTTGCTGTTCCTGATACTCGGCGAACTGACGGAGTAAACGCTCTTCTTTTTCTTTAACAAATGCACTGTAATTCCCCTGATAAAAATTCACTTCGCCTCCATCCACCTCATAAATAGAAGTAACTACAGCATCAAGGAAGTACCGGTCGTGAGAGATAATCATTACTGTATCTGTATAGTCCCGCAAAAACTGCTCTAACCACTCCATGGACTCTACATCCAAATGGTTGGTAGGCTCGTCAAGCAGAAGAACATCACTCTGCTGGCAAAGCAGTTTGGCTATCCCTATCTTTGTTTTCTCTCCACCGCTTAGCTGTGTAAAGGGAGTAGTCAGCATGGTTTCAGAAATGTGCAAGCCCTCGATGACTTTGCTCATTTTCACACTCATTTCATATCCTTCTAAGCGTTCAAACTGCTCCTGCAATGTTTGATATTTTTTTAACAGCTTCTGTTGTTCAGTTATGTCGCAACTTGGATTTGACATGGCCTGTTCAATTTTATGCATTGATTGAGAGACTTCGCTTACAGCGGTAAACGCGCTCTGAATGACATCCCGTCCATCCCAATCTATTGGATATTGCGGAGATTGCGGTAAATATGCCCATGTGCTACCCTTGGCACGAAAAACTTCCCCCTCATCCGCTGTTTCCATACCGATCATAATTTTTAATAATGTCGTCTTTCCCGCTCCATTCGGTCCGACAATACCGACACGGGTGCGAGAATGAATTTCTAGCGTGATATCCTTTAAAATTGGCTCTATTCCGTATGTTTTCGAAATCCCTTTTGTCGCTGCAATAATCATAATAAGTTTCCTCCTTGAATTTGCAAAAAAGCACAAAAAAACCACAGGCAATATACCTGCGGCATCATTAATTATGATTAAAATAATCACTTTTTTGCGTTATAGATGCATGGTACGCCATGAATAGAATGGTTCTTGTTCAATTGTAGAAGCAAAAAAGGGCAGACTTCTCCCTTGGAGCGAAAAATCATGTGTAATACTGGCAGTTTCTACAATAAACCAAGTTTGAACGATTCCGAACACGTACCCGCACCTCCTTCATGGAAACTTTTCCCTAAAATTATAGCATAACCTATATACCGCTGTATAGATAATAACGTAAAAATCTAAGAGATTCGCCACGATCGAACCGCATAAAAAATGAAAAAACACTCATAAAATATTTAGCTTCTACTTATTAGAATCATCAAACTAGATTGACGATTTTGTTTAAACAGATTTATCATGAGGTTTACACCATGCCTTTACGAATAAATCAAAGGAGGTTCCCTGTGAAAACTGAAACAAAGCAAACAATCGATAGCATTATCAGTGAAATGAAACAAGACGTCATTAGGTGGAGACGCTACCTACATCAGCATCCCGAATTGTCTTTTCACGAGCATAAAACATCTCAATTTGTTTATGAGACGCTACAATCTTTCGGCGGCCTCGACGTATCCCGTCCAACTGCTACAAGCGTTATGGCCCGTCTTATCGGGCGTCAGCCCGGTCCGGTAGTAGCCCTCAGAGCGGATATGGACGCATTGCCTATTCAGGAAGAAAATACGTTTGCTTTCACTTCACAAAACAAAGGAGTCATGCATGCGTGCGGTCATGACGGCCATACCGCCATTCTGCTTGGCACGGCTAAAGCGCTTGTCCGACTACAGGAACACGTGCAGGGGGAAATCCGGTTTTTGTTCCAGCATGCGGAAGAAACATGGCCAGGCGGTGCACAGGAAATGGTGCAGGCAGGTGCAATGGACGGCGTCGATGCTGTCTTCGGCATTCATCTGTGGGCCTCACTCGATATCGGAAAAGTAGGCATCGTGTACGGTCCAATGATGGCGTCTATGGATAAATTTACTCTTATCATCCAGGGTAAGGGAGGGCATGCCGCATTGCCCCAACAAACGATTGACAGCATTGCAGTAGGTTCTCAGGTTGTTACCAACCTGCAGCATATCGTATCCCGAAACACGGACCCACTGGAGCACACTGTTCTTTCGGTAACTCAGTTTGTTGCCGGGACAACATTCAATGTTATTCCCGATTCGGTGCAAATCCGCGGCACCGTACGCACGCTTAATCAGTCGGTACGCCAATCGTTACCCGTACTGATGGAAAGAGTGATTAAAGGTGTTACAGAAGCCCATGGAGCTACCTACGATTTACAATATGTGTTCGGTTACCATCCAGTCGTCAACCATGAGCAAACGACCCGTATTGTCGAAGAGACGGTTCTTGATATATTCAGCGAAGAGGCGTTAGACAAAATGAAACCGAATATGGCCGGTGAAGATTTTTCCGCTTTCCAGCAAGAAGCTCCCGGTACGTTTTTCTATATCGGAGCGGGCAACAAAGAAAAAGGTATTATCTATCCGCACCATCATCCCCGTTTCACCGTCGATGAAGATGCGCTGGAAACCGGTGTCAAAATGTTCGTACACACCGTGTTTACATTCGTGGAAAAAGAAAGTCAACGTCTCCACAACTAACCCTACCATCCTGCAGCAAGATAAAAAGCTCCTTCTGCCTATGCAAAAGGAGCTTTTTTGTCTTGAGAAGCGCTCATTATGAAATTTGAGGAATCCTCGCCTCTTCTTTTGGTTGAAGGGACGGTAACGCATAAGATGCCTCATAATCAATCAGCTCTCCATCCGACCCGGACAGCTTCGCTTTTTTAAAGGCGATATATACATACTGATTGCGTAATAATCCGATCTGGCGTCGATATTCTTCTGTTACCTCTGCCTCAATCGTCTCTTTAATCCCTTCTGCTTCCAGTTCAATCTTTACTCTGGACCCAGCTTGGTATATATGGCTTACCCTGGCTGCAATCATATCGGGCGTAGTACATTCACTGGCAAGCTCAACTTCATGCGGGCGAACGAATACGTCAACACCTTCCTCGTTTGCAGACACGGGCGCTACTGTTTTTAATGTCAAAGGGCCAATATGCACGTTTCCATTTCGGATATAGCCCTGTATGTGGTTAACCTGCCCGAGAAAACGATAGACAAAGGAACCTGCTGGCTTATGGTAAATATCTTCCGGCGTACCTGCCTGCTCGATTTTCCCTTTATTCATTACTACGATCCGGTCTGCCACCTCCAGCGCCTCCTCCTGATCGTGTGTAACAAAAATCGTCGTAATATTCAGCTCATGATGCAGCTTACGTAACCAGCGCCGTAGCTCCTGCCGCACTTTGGCATCCAATGCTCCAAAAGGTTCATCAAGCAGCAGCACCTTCGGCTTGATCGCCAGCGCCCGCGCCAGTGCTACACGCTGGCGCTGCCCGCCCGATAATTGAGACGGATATCGTTTTTCCAGCCCCTCCAGCTGTACTAATTTCAAAAGCTCTAACACCCGGTCGCGAATTTCCTTTTTAGACGGCCGAAGCTTACGGGAACGTACATGAAGACCGAACGCCACATTCTCAAAAACCGTCATGTGACGAAATAGGGCATAATTCTGAAACACGAAGCCAATGTGCCGGTCACGAATATTTCTGCCTGCTTGATCTTCGTTATCTAGCAGCACACTCCCCGAATTCGATACCTCCATTCCACCGATGATACGCAATAATGTTGTCTTACCGGAGCCAGACGGTCCCAATAATGCGACAAGCTCCCCCTCAGCTATGTCCAGATTAATATCGTGCAATGCGGCAAAGCTACCGTATGTCTTACTAAGATTTTTCACTGTAATACTCATGCTTCTACCTCCCTGGATGTTCCCGATGAACCGTTTTCCATTCGACAACGCTTTTTACAACGAGCGTCACTATCGCCAAAAGCGCCAGAAGAGACGCAACGGCAAAAGCGGCAACAAAGTTATATTCGTTATACAGAATTTCCACATGCAAAGGCATCGTGTTCGTCAGACCACGGATATGGCCGGATACAACAGAGACAGCACCAAATTCCCCCATCGCCCGCGCATTACAGAGAATAACACCATACAATAATCCCCACTTCATATTCGGCAGCGTGACACGAAAGAAAATCTGCCACCCGCTCGCTCCGAGCGAGCGCGCTGCTTCCTCCTCTTCCGTTCCCTGTGACTGCATAAGCGGAATCAGCTCACGCGCTACAAAAGGAAATGTTACGAATACAGTCGCCAAAACAATACCTGGCACGGCAAAAATAATTTGCAGGTTATACTTCGCGAGCAAAGGAGCAAACAGACCTTCCGTGCCGAACAGCAGTACGAAAATCAACCCTGAAATTACGGGTGATACTGCAAATGGTAAATCGATTAACGTAAGCAAAAAATGCTTGCCCCGGAATTCAAACTTGGCAATGGCCCAGGAAGCTGCTACTCCAAATATTAAGTTCAACGGAACGGCAATAGCGGCCGTCAGCAGTGTCAAACGAATCGCCGCAAGCGCATCGGGCTCTGTAAGTGAAGCCAGGTACGTCTGTGTCCCCTCCTTTAACGCTTCGTAAAACACCGTAAACAAAGGAAGCAAGAGAAACAAAAAGAGAAACAAGAAGGCGATACCTATAAGCAGCCATCGGATAAACGAGTCCTTCTTCGCTCCCGTTGTTGCGCCGCTTTTCGGCTGTACTGGCATAGACGGAATCGGATTCTTCATCGTTTATCACCCCTTAACAGCATAACGGCGGCCGGTCCGCCATTGGATTAGATTAATAAACAAAAGTAGAACAAAAGAAGCAAGTAGCATAACGGCGGCGAGTGCCGTGGCGCCTGCATAATCAAACTGTTCAAGCTTACTCATAATCAGTAAAGGTGTAATCTCGGTGTACATCGGCATATTGCCTGAAATGAATACGACAGAACCGTACTCTCCTAAAGCCCTGGCAAACGCAAGCGCAAATCCTGTCAGCAGCGCCGGGTATAATTCAGGCAGAATTACTCTGCGAAATGTCTGCCACCCTGTTGCCCCAAGCGAGGCCGCCGCTTCTTCTACATGCGTATCTAGATCTTCCAAGACAGGCTGCACAGTGCGCACAACGAAAGGCAACCCGATGAATGTGAGAGCAACAATGATACCGAGCGGTGTAAACGCTACTTTTATCCCGAGCGATTGCAGATAATGGCCGACGAGCCCGTTCTCAGAATAAATGGCTGTTAGCGCAATACCTGCAACAGCAGTTGGTAATGCAAACGGCAAATCGACCAATCCATCAATCACACGTTTTCCAGGAAAGGAATATCTGACGAGCACCCAGGCTACCAAAAGGCCGAACACTACATTCATGAGCGCGGCGATACAGGCAGCACCAAAGCTTAGTTTATAGGAAGCCAGTACGCGCAGATCTGTCACTGCAGCCCAGAGTGCTCCCCAATCCATTGTCGCTGTCTTAAGAAAAACAGCCGAAAACGGAAGAAGAACAAACAGGCTCAGATAAAAGATGGTAAAACCCAGCGTTAATGAAAAGCCGGGCAATACACTAAATTGTTTCCATTTTGTTTTCATCTCTTTTTCCTCATACTCTATGGTTTGTATATTTGGTCAAAGACCCCTCCGTCAGAGAAATGCGTTTTCTGTGCCTGTTCCCATCCTCCGAATAATTCATCGATCGTAAATGTATTAATTTTCGGGAATTGCTTTTCATACTTGGCCGCAACTGTTTTCGATTCGGGGCGATAGTAATTCTTTGCAGCGATTTCCTGACCTTCCTCGGAATATAGATATTTAAGATATTCCTCAGATATCTCACGTGTGCCTCGCTTATCTACTACCTTATCCACCACGGCTACCGGCGGTTCAGCCAAAATGCTAAGTGAAGGATTAACGATTTCAAAATTCCCCTTACCAAGCTTGTTAACTGCAAGCAGAGCGTCATTCTCCCATGTGATCAATACGTCTCCGATACCGCGTTCGACAAAGGTCGTGGTCGCTCCTCTTGCACCGGAATCTAATACCGGCACGTTTTTAATAATTTTGGTCACAAACTCTTTGGCCCTGTTCTCATCTCCACCCTGCTTCTTCAGCGCGTATCCCCAGGCCGCAAGATAATTCCATCTCGCACCACCAGAAGTTTTCGGATTAGGCGTAATAACGGAAACTCCCGGTTTAGCAAGGTCATCCCAATCTTTAATACTTTTCGGATTGCCTTTTCGCACTAAAAATACGATAGTCGAAGTATACGGCGAACTATTGGAAGGCAAAATCTTCTGCCAATTTTCTTTAAGTAACCCTTTCTTCTGGATAGCATCAATATCGTAGGCAAGCGCCAGTGTTACCACATCCGCATCCAGTCCATCAATAACGGCCCGCGCTTGTTTTCCTGAACCGCCGTGAGATTGTTTAATGTTCACTGTTTGACCCGTCTTTTTCTTCCAATAAGCAGAAAATGCCTTGTCATACTCTTGATATAACTCCCGTGTTGGATCATACGACACATTCAAGATTTGCACCGTCTCTTTTGCTGAAGAATCCCCGCCTGTCAATGCGCCACCCGCTTCTTTAGAAGAACCGGAGCATCCACCGAGTGTCAAGGCAGCCATCATACTAAACGCCAATCCGTAAAGCAACCCTTTTCTTTTTCTCTTGTTTTCTTCTCGTAGCCTTTGCATCATTCTCGCTCCTTCTCTCTCTTCTTAAATAAAATGGATAAAAAAATCGACCCTTTACGTAGGTAAGAGGCCGACGAACAAGTAATACAAAGACGTCTAACCTCTTATCTTTCAGAACGTGGTTCCGCTGGAATTGGCACCGACTTTATACCGGTTGCCGAGGTATCATCAGGCCAGTCCCTCCACCTCTCTGGATAAGAGCATTCGATTATTTTTTATGCGATTAATTGACTTCATTTTATTCTTACTTTACACATTAGTCAAGTAGGAATAAAGGAAATATTTTCGTTTTATTCACACTGGGTCCGGTAAGATTGTCATTTTACTGTATTCTTCTACCATGTTTCAAATGCACCAATTACTACTCACAAAGAAAAAACAGGAGCTTAGTGAATACAAAGCGAACTATATACATCTGATTTGATACATCGACAAATTCTTGTGGTGAGAGGGAAGAAAAGAAGGAAGGACGGTGGGCAGGAGCGGTCGGAAAAAGACATGCTGGCCTTTCTTCTGCCGGAGCGCAGGACGTATCCACCCTCTTCTTTCTCCATTCCTCCTTCTTCCAACCACACTACCCTATTCAAATATTAAGTGTAACTTATATATACAAATCAACACCCAAAAGCTATCAAAAATGCTCATTCGCCTGTTCAACCTCCTACAGCAAAACGGGCGAAAATCTCATCAATACGAGAAGAAAACAGTCTTTGATATATTGGGTGTCATTTAAATATCCTCTAATGCAAATAGTAGCTTCCGTTAGCCATTATTTTGATTGCTGCGGGACCAGATAACGACAGGGATAAGTAGTAGTGAAAGAATACCTCCAGCAAGTGAGAGTGTTGTATAACTGGAATGAGCTACGACCATGCCAGATAGTGCTCCACCCGATGCCCCCGCCAATGCGATCAAGACATCAACAGATCCTTGCGTCTTTGCACGAGTGAACGGGTTAGTTGCATCTACAATGAGCGCTGTACCGCTAATCAAGCCAAAATTCCAACCAAGCCCAAGCAAAGCGAGAGCAATGATAAGTACTAGCATGGAATCAGCAGGTGCAACAGCAGCCAGAACACCAGCAGCGAGTAGAGTGGCACCAGAAGCAATTGCCATTGTAGTACGTCCAATCTTATCTACAAGGATACCAGTCACAAGAGATGGTAGGTACATTGCGCCTATATGGAAGCCAATTACCAGTCCTACTTCTTTCAAGCTATGTCCATGATGCCCCATATGTACAGGTGTCATCGTCATAATTGCAACCATAACAATTTGAGTTAAGACCATTACCGTAGCCCCGACAACAATTCCTCGTTTGTTAATTGCTGGTGCTTTAGAATTCCTGTCTAAAAGTTTACTATCGTCCGCTTTCTTCATATCATCTGCAATTGCTTTCGCAACAATGAAAGGATCAGGGCGAAGTAAAGCTAGAAGCACCAAACCAGCAAGAATGTAGGCTGCGGCAGCTAAAATGAATGGACCAGATAGAGCAGGAACGCCAATTGATATAGCAAATTCGCCCATTACATCAACCAAGTTTGGACCCGCAACAGCGCCGAATGTTGTTGATACCATTGCAATACTGATTGCAGTTGCTCGCTGTGTAGAGTTTGCCAAGTCCGTGCCTGCATAGCGTGCTTGTAGGTTTGTAGCAGTCCCAGCACCATAGATTAGCAGTGATGCAAACAGAAGTAGAATACTATTACTCGCTGCTGAAATCACTACCCCAATCGCGCCAATACCGCCAGTCAGGAATCCTGTTGCGAGTCCAAAACGGCGTCCAAAACGTTGAGAGAGTCGCCCTACAAGTAGTGCTGCCCCAGCAGATCCTAAAGTGAACAACGCAGCCGGCATCCCTGTAAAACTATCTGTACCTAGCATATCTTGTGCAAGAAGCGCTCCAACGGTTACGCCTGCTGCAAGTCCTGCACCGCCAAAAATTTGTGAAATGACAACAATGATTAACGTCCGTTGATATATCTGTCGTTGCTTTTCTGGGGAATCGATGTAACTTCGTAACCAAGCTGGTGTACTTTCTAAAGCTTTTGAGTTATCGGCTTTATGCAACATCACTCAATCTACCTTTCCAAGGAACCGACTTTACATATTTTATAACTTCTTTATTCATTGTGCCCCCCTATAATTTTAAGATTGTAAAGAATAGATAAAGGTGTTACTAAAAGATGTTGCTCTCCTATACTGAAATCCTCTTTATAATCCCTAACTTCATCTTAGCTCTTCCATTATTTAATCTTCTTGTTTTACAAACTCCTGCCAATCTTGAACACTTTTTTCTAATCGAAAAGCATTAATCCCTTTTGTTTTTAATAATTCAACTGCTTCCACAGACATTAAGCAATAAGGACCTCTACAATAAGCAACAACATCACAGTTCGATGGTAAAGAAGATAGTTTCTCTTCTAATTCTTCAATTGGTATGGATACAGCACCAGGAATATGAGCCTCTTCGTATTCCTCTTTCGGTCTTACGTCTAAAAGTAGGACATCTCCATTTTCCATCCGTTTTTTTAGAGCTGATAGTGACAATCCCTCCATCTTGAAATGATTATTTAAAAATTCCTTTTTAATATGTTGTACTTGAACCAATTGTTTCTCAGATAAACTATGTAAGGCACTCATAAATTCTGAAACAGCAGAATCGGCTAGTTCATAAATAACAAAATTACCTTGTTTCTTGTAATTAACTAATCTTGCATTGTAGAGAGTTTGCAAATGCTGTGACACATTGGCAACATTCATACCCGTATTCTTAGCTAATCCCTCAACTGATTTTGGACTTTGCGATAAGAGGTCAAGTATTTCTAACCTTTTAGGACTAGAAAGGCTTTTACCAATGCGGGCAAATTCTTGATACAACATATCCTTTAATGTTCTTTCTCGAACCAATCAAGCTTCACCTCAACTATTCAATTGTTTTATTGAATAGTTGCATTTTAGATGTTTTATACTTCAGAGTCAACTTAATCATGCTATTTTATGCTTAACCATAGCACTCGAAGTTCTTAGCTTGATAGCAATGTAACGGTATACCATTTGTATACATCTGATTTGATACATCGACAAATGTTTATGGTGAGAGACAAGAAAAGAAGGAAGGGCGATGGGTGGGAGCGGTCGGAAAAAGACATGCTGGCCTTTCTTCTGCCGGATCGCAGGGCACATCCAATCTCTTCTTTTTTCCGAATTGCCTCCTTCCAACCACACTCCCCTGTCAAACTATCAAGTGTAATTTATATAAGTAATGCTAATACAAAAGCTAAAGTTTATGAACATAGACTTCAAAAAAAGAAGTGGGAAGAAAAATGGAATAAACTCGGTATTATACACATGAATTTATGATTATATAGCTTGTTACACTGACTAAAATTGATAGTTAAATAAAAGAAGCTGACCCAAAAGGACACGTAAAGTAACCTTTTAGCATCAGCCCCGAAGTCTTATGGCTTTTATTTAATGTGTAATTCTACGGAGGATGGATTTTTGTTGTTTCTGGAAACTTTAATACCTGATCCTCCCTTTTTTTGAACGATCTCAAAAACTACCTTTTCCTTTACACTCGACACGTCTATTCTATAAACTTTCTCTGCTCCAGGCTTTAAGGTATCTACATGTGTAAGCTGGTCATCGGCATAAACAGGTAACAATTCTTTTGCTGACGAATCTTTAACGTATACATTTATTTGAAATTGACGACTAAGAGCTTCGTTCCTGTTTTTAACTTTCACATATAGGTTATTGTTATCTTTTTTCGGCGAAAGTGTACAACGTGAGATGTTTGTTCGTGACATACAATCTCCTCCAAGCTTTTCACTTCTTAGTCTTTTTTGATAGCCTTAATAGCATCCGTGATAGCTTTACGATTACCGTTTTGTACTTGTAACAATTGGTTGAGTGTATTAGTAAGGTTAGAGATTAGGGCTTCTATATTTTCTGAATTCTGATTTTCCTTTAAGGTTTGCAACATAGTAAGTGTAGATAGAGTCATAGCCATATATGCAGGACTATTATCCGTTACGTTGATAATGGTATTGTTTCCGTTTTTAAACGTATTGTGTCCAGAACTTGCTCTTGCGTCAGCGTCAGCGTCAGCATCGGCATCGGCATCCGCGTCAGCATCGGCGTCGGCATCTGCATCGGCGCCCGCATCAGCATCAGCGTCAGCATCAGCGTCAGCATCCGCATCAGCGTCGGCGTCAGCATCAGCGTCAGCATCCGCATCTGCATCGGCATCGGCATCGGCATCTGCGTCCGCATCTGCGTCGGCATCTGCGTCGGCGTCAGCGTCCGCATCTGCATCGGCGTCAGCATCGGCATCCGCGTCAGCATCGGCATCCGCATCAGCGTCGGCATCGGCATCAGCATCCGCATCCGCATCTGCATCCGCATCTGCATCCGCATCGGCATCCGCATCTGCATCCGCGTCGGCGTCGGCGTCGGCGTCAGCATCTGCATCGGCATCCGCATCAGCGTCAGCGTCTGCATCGGCGTCGGCGTCGGCATCCGCATCAGCGTCGGCATCCGCGTCAGCGTCGGCATCCGCATCAGCGTCGGCGTCAGCATCCGCATCGGCATCAGCGTCGGCATCTGCATCGGCGTCGGCGTCGGCATCCGCATCGGCGTCAGCGTCGGCATCCGCATCCGCATCGGCGTCGGCATCGGCATCCGCATCAGCGTCAGCGTCTGCATCGGCGTCGGCGTTGGCATCCGCATCAGCGTCGGCATCTGCATCGGCGTCGGCGTCGGCGTCGGCATCCGCATCGGCGTCAGCGTCGGCATCCGCATCAGCGTCGGCGTCAGCATCAGCGTCAGCATCAGCGTCTGCATCGGCATCGGCATCGGCATCGGCATCGGCATCTGCGTCCGCATCAGCGTCGGCATCTGCGTCGGCGTCAGCGTCCGCATCGGCGTCAGCATCGGCATCAGCGTCAGCATCGGCATCCGCGTCAGCATCGGCATCCGCATCCGCATCCGCATCAGCGTCGGCATCCGCATCAGCGTCGGCGTCCGCATCCGCATCGGCATCCGCATCGGCATCCGCGTCAGCGTCGGCATCTGCGTCGGCATCTGCGTCGGCGTCGGCGTCAGCATCCGCGTCAGCATCCGCGTCAGCGTCGGCGTCAGCATCCGCGTCAGCGTCGGCGTCAGCATCCGCATCAGCGTCAGCATCCGCATCGGCGTCAGCATCCGCATCAGCGTCAGCATCCGCATCGGCATCGGCGTCGGCATCAGCGTCGGCATCTGCGTCAGCATCCGCATCAGCGTCGGCATCCGCATCCGCATCAGCGTCAGCATCCGCATCAGCATCAGCGTCGGCGTCGGCATCCGCATCAGCATCAGCGTCAGCATCCGCATCGGCATCTGCGTCGGCATCTGCGTCGGCATCTGCGTCAGCATCGGCATCTGCATCCGCGTCGGCGTCCGCATCAGCGTCTGCATCCGCGTCCGCATCGGCATCCGCATCGGCATCCGCATCCGCGTCAGCATCGGCGTCGGCATCCGCGTCGGCGTCCGCATCAGCGTCAGCATCCGCGTCAGCATCCGCGTCCGCGTCGGCGTCCGCATCAGCGTCAGCATCGGCGTCAGCATCCGCATCAGCGTCGGCATCCGCATCAGCATCAGCGTCAGCATCCGCATCCGCATCAGCATCAGCGTCGGCGTCGGCATCCGCATCAGCATCAGCGTCAGCATCCGCATCGGCATCTGCGTCGGCATCTGCGTCGGCATCTGCGTCAGCATCGGCATCCGCGTCGGCATCTGCATCAGCATCGGCATCCGCGTCGGCGTCGGCATCTGCATCCGCGTCGGCGTCAGCATCCGCGTCGGCATCGGCATCCGCATCGGCGTCGGCATCGGCTTTCGCCTTCGCATTGGCATCCGCATCGGCATCCGCATCGGCATCCGCATCGGCGTCAGCATCCGCGTCGGCATCCGCATCGGCGTCGGCATCTGCATCGGCATCGGCATCGGCATCCGCATCCGCGTCAGCATCTGCATCGGCGTCGGCATCTGCATCCGCGTCGGCGTCAGCATCCGCGTCAGCATCCGCGTCAGCGTCAGCATCCGCGTCAGCGTCGGCATCAGCGTCGGCATCAGCGTCAGCGTCGGCATCAGCGTCGGCATCTGCATCGGCATCGGCGTCCGCGTCGGCGTCAGCATCCGCGTCAGCATCCGCGTCAGCATCTGCATCGGCGTCAGCGTCGGCGTCAGCATCGGCATCCGCATCAGCGTCGGCGTCAGCATCCGCATCAGCGTCGGCGTCAGCGTCGGCTTCAGCGTCGGCATCCGCGTCGGCATCGGCTTTCGCTTTCGCATCCGCATCCGCATCCGCTTTCGCTTTCGCGTCCGCATCGGCTTGTGCTTCTACATCTATTGCTATATCTGCATCTGCATCGTTGTCTAATGATATATCCTGGTCTAATTCATTATCATTCAGTCGTTTATTTTTTTTTCTGTCTTTATGTTTTTTATCTTTTTTTCTGTCTTTGTCTTTATCTTTTTTTCTGTCTTTATCTTTATCTTTTTTTCTGTCTTTATCTTTATCTTTTTTTCTGTCTTTGTCTTTATCTTTTTTTCTGTCTTTTTCGTACTTAAATTCGTCGTTCATATTCAAAATAAATTCCTCCTTTTTTCTATCTTTTTTCACCTAAACTCGTCGTTAATATTTAAAATAAATCCTCCTTTCTTTCTTTGGTAAATTATTGTATGAATACATGTCCCTGCACGTTATAGACGAAGTCATTGAAGGGCAGCCTGATTTTCAAAGCTTTTTTTGCACTAAGATGTAACTATATACATCTGATTTGATAAATCGACAAATTCTTGTGGTGAGAGGGAAGAAAAGGAGGAAGGGCGGTGGGCGGTCGGAAAGTGTAATTTATATAAATTGACAAGCACGCATAACTGAAATTTGTGTTTCATTAGGCGTGGTGGTACAGAGTTCTAGCACAAAAAAGTGCCTTGATCCAGTACGGAATCAAGACACCTTTTATTTAAAAACAATTATTCGTCACTATGATTACTATCACGTTTTTCCCTCTTAGTTAACGCATCTGCATCGCGCTTTTTCTTCTTAGCTAACGCATCTGCATCGCGTTTTTCTTTCTTAGCTAAAGCATCAGCATCACGTTTTTTCTTCGTAGCTAACACATCGGCGTCGGTTTTTACTTGTACGTCTATCGCTACATCTATTGCTACATCTGCATCATTGTCTAATGATATATCCTGGTCTAATTCGCTATCATTCAGTCTTTTATTTTTTTTTCTGTTTTTATCTTTTTTTCTATTTTTTTCGCACTCAAGTTCGTCATTCATATTCAAAATAAATTCCTCCTTTCTTTGGTAAATTATTGTATGAAGACATGTCTATGCACGTTACAGACGAAGTTATTGAAGGGCAGCCTGATTTTCAAAGCTTTTTGTTGTATTAAGATGTAGCTATATACATCTGATTTGATACATCGACAAATTCTTGTGGTAACAGGGAAGAAAAGAAGGAAGGGCGGTGGGCGGTCGGAAAAAGACACGCTGGCCTTTCTTCTGCCAGATCGCAGGGCGCATCCAACTTCTTCTTTTTTCCGAATCGCCTCCTTCCAACCACACTCCCCTGTCAAAATATCAAGTGTAATTTATATAAATTGACAGATATAGACGATTAAAATTCGTGTTTCATTAGACGTGGTAGTACAGGGTTCTAGTACAAAGAAGTGCCTCGATCCAGTACTGGACCAAGGCACTTTTTATTTAAGAACAATTATTCGTCACTATGATTACTATCACGATTTTTCTTCTTAGCCAAAGCATCGGCATCACGTTTTTCCTTCTTAGCCAAAGCATCAGCATCACGTTTTTCTTTCTTAGCTAAAGCATCAGCATCACGTTTGTTCTTTATAGCTGACGCATCAGCATGTTCTTTATGTTCATGAGCCATAGGAATATCCCTCCTTTCCATTCAATTTATCACTAATATATGAAGAACAAATAAAAAGGAAACTGGAGAGGAATAAATTTAGTTTAAAGCCTGATTCTCGTATAAGGAATCTATGAAACTTGGATATACAGATGCTATGACTCTACAAAGTAGGTGGAATCGGTCGGAAAAAGACACGTTGGCCTTTCTTTTGCCGAATCGCCGGGCGCATCCACCCTCTTCTTTTTTCCGAATCTCCTCCTTCCAACCACGCTACCATGTCAAAATATCAAATGTAATTTACATAGCATAGAGAAACGGATCAAAAGAAATAGGGGGAAAGAAGTTGATTGTTATATACTATTGTAGTAAAAGTTATAATTTATACTTATGTGGACTTGAAATGAAAATCCAAGCTTATATTCTCAAAAGTATAGAGGTGGAAAGATACAGTGCGCGAGTTTTCTTTAAATCTTTCGTTAAGCAAAAAGCCTATCTTTTTTCAAATTTATAGTTATTTTAAAAATGAAATCCTTAATGGCCAATTACAATATAATGATTTCCTTCCCTCCATACGAAGCTGTGCGCAATCGTTTAAAGTAAGCAAGAATACGGTGGAAGTTGCTTATCAGCTTTTGGTATCAGAAGAATACATACATAACATTCCAAAAAGAGGCTATAAAGTAGTATATCAAGGGAAAACAAAACTCCATCACGATATAGCTATATCAGACACTTCTTTAACTCAAGCGATACGTTATGATTTTCGTTATGGAAACATTGAACTTAATACATTCCCTTTTCATCAGTGGAATAAAGTACGTAATGCATGTATAGCTCATAATCAAAGGAACTATATGGTAGAAGGGAAATCTCAAGGAGAATACGGATTGAGGAAGGAGTTATCCAGATTACTGTATGAATCCAGAGGAGTCCTCTCTAACCCCGAGCAAATTGTTGTAGGGTCTACTCCCCAACAGCTTGTCTCTCTCTTATGTCAAATACTAGAAATTGATAAACACATCATCGGTGTGGAAAATCCCGGATACGATGGTGCAAGAAATACATTTTTAAACTATGGTTTCCAAGTCCAGCCTATTCCTCTGACCAAAGACGGGGTTTCTATAGATGAGCTTGAGAATAGTCATGCAAATGTTATGTATGTAAGTCCTTCTCAACAGTTTATGAACAAGATGAACATGTCTCAAAATAAAAGGCAAGAATTAGTTACCTGGGTTCACTCACATACATATATTATAGAAGATGACTATGAATGGGAGTTTAAGTATCAAAATGATTATTTGCCCTCTATTCAAAGTCTATATCCTGAAAAGACAATTTATATTGGTAGATTTTCTAAAACATTAGTACCTATCTTCAATTTAAGCTATCTCGTGCTTCCTTATGATGTACTATCCTTATTTTACTCAAAAGTTACAGAATACGATCAACCTGTTTCCAGGCTTGATCAATTAACTTTTTCACAATATTTATCTGATGGCTATTGGTACAAACAGTTACAAAAAATGCGAGAAACATACGAAGAGAAACGAAAGATTTTTTTTGAAGCTATATCCCAATACATGAGAAACGTAGTTAAAGCCGAAGGAAAAGACATGGGCCTGCATACTTTCTTAACTGTAAAGACAGATAAAACAGAAGCCGAATTAATTGGGCTAGGCGTACAAAAAGGGGTAAAAGTCTATGGAACATCAAGATATTGGTTTCATACCAAAGAAAAGTACCCAACGGTGTTGCTAGGTTATGGAGCTCTAAGCCCTAGTGAGATTCACAATGGCATAAAGTTGTTAGCCGAAGCTTGGTTTGGATAAATTCCTCTTATCTTGTCCCACTGACTATATTTATTCTGTCCCTTTAACGGAAAAAAAGTTCCATCTACTATGTATGTATATCATACATAATGAAGGTGGTTATATATATGAACTTTATTTTTGATATAGATGGAACGATTTGCTTTAACGGACAACCTATCTCAAAGAACATTTTACATTTTTTATTGGAATTACAGGAATCCGGCCATTTTGTTGGCTTTGCTTCTGCACGGCCTTGCCGCGATATGCTTCCCGTTTTAGATGACAGATTCGAGGATCATCTTTTAATCGGCGCGAACGGAGCGATGACGTATTATGAGGGAAGGCCCCACCATTTTTCTCCGATTCCTACCGGATTAGCTGAAGAAATAATACATATACTCGATGACTATCATGCTGAATACCTTATTGATGACAAATGGAATTACGCTTGTAATTTTGAGCCACCTCATCCTTTTCTCAAAAATGTAGATCCGCTTAAATTAGCCAACCGTGTAGAGATTGGACAAATACAGTCTTTTATTAAAATCGTTGTCTTATCTTGCAATCACTTTGCAGAACTTGCCGAAAGAATAAAACAATTAGATGTCACGATTCATTACCATTCTGCAGAAGGGATTTTGGATATAACCTATAAAGATGTAAATAAAATGGCCGCTTTGGAGCAATCAGGTCTTCCCTTAGAAACGTTTATTTGCTTTGGAAATGACATGAATGATCTTCCTTTGTTCAAAAAAGCTCACCATTCCGTACTTATTGGGGAATATGAACCTCTTCTTATGATAGCGAAAGAACGACTCTTAGTTGATGAGCAGATTGAAAAAAATATTATAGCGAAATTACAAGAGCTTAGCATTGCTTTCACTTAGACAAATCAATAGAACTGTTGACCCCTTCTTTTTCAGATAATAAGTATACTATCGAAATAAGTAAAGCCCAATTACCTTTAAATTAAACGAAGGAATTTGGGCTTTTTACATAAAATTTGTTTAATGGTAAATCTATATTTTACTAGCGCTATAAATTGAACAATCGGAATGAAAAATGTATAATTAAAAATAATTCAAAATATTATACACAAATCAATTTGGAGGTCTCTATAATGAATGAAAAAGATTGTTTAATGCTGCAATATATTTATGAAGAACAGAATATCACAAAGGCAGCAGAACGTCTTTACATTACACAGCCAGCAGGAGGATTAGATGGGCTGGGTACGAATGGTGACGTCGAGTGCTGTCATTGGTTCATCAGCAATTAGCAATTTTGGTTCACATGACATCGCCATCGCAATCATGACACATTGCCGCATACCACCAGAGAGTTGATACGGATATTCATGATAAATCTCTTCAGCACGGGGAATACCGACCAGCTTTAACATATGAATCACATGATTTTTCGCTTTCTTTTTGTCATATTGCAAATGAATCTCCACAGCTTCCTGAATCTGCTCACCAATCGTAAACGCGGGATTTAACGAAGTCATCGACTCTTGAAATAGCATCGAAATTTCTTTTCCTCGTATTTCTCTTATCTCTTCTTCCGACAGAAATAACAAGTTTTTCCCGTTAAACCGAATGCTACCCCCGACAATTTTCCCAAGCGTATCTTTTAATAAGCACATGACTGAAAGTGAGGTCACACTTTTGCCGCACCCAGACTCACCGACAATCCCGATATCTACACCATTCACAGCAGGAACCATCGTTTTGTCATTATAAAAATAAATAAGGCGCAATATAAGGGCCGATAATCGAGAGCACCAGCAGAAAAATAATAAAATAGCCTGCTATTAAAGCTATCCGTTGCCGCTTGAATGACAGGATAATCCCGAAAAGAGATGGAATCAATGAGCAACCTTCCTAACCCAGGCCAGTTAAATACAGTTTCTACGACAATAGCTCCACTTAACAGAAACCCAAATTGAAGCCCGGTCATTGTGGCTACAGAAATCATGGCATTTTTTAGCGCATGCTTCCAAATAACTGTACTCTCACGCAAGCCTTTTGCTCTACCTGTACGGATATAATCTTCTTTCAAAATATCCATGAAAGAAGAGCGGGTGAACCGGGCAATAATAGCGGCTACACCTGATCCCAGCGCGAATGAAGGCAAGATATAACTGCTCCATGAGTCATTTCCTCTTGTGGGAAGCCAACCTAAATAAACAGAAAATACTTATATTAGCATTAGACCTAACCAAAAAGAAGGAAGGGCGGTGGACGGGAGCGGTCGGAAAAAGACACGTTTCTTCTGCTGGAGCGCAGGGCGCATCCCCCCTTCCTTCTTTTCTTACTTCTTACCATAAGAATTTGTCGATGTATCAAATCAGATGTATATACTTGAGAATAAGGGGGATGTGCAAACCGTGATAACTACGGTCTTCACATCCCCCTTATGATTCATGCTTACTCGTCTTTTACTTTATTCTTTTTAAAAAATCGACAAATGCCTTAACAACTGAAACTTCCAATGATTTTTTCCTGTAAATTATCCATGTTCTCCGTAAAATAGGAATCCCACTTTTTGATGTTAAATTAATTTTAAAAAGTTTTTCATTCTCATCCAACAAAATACCAGGGAGGATAGCATATCCCAGACCATTTAGAGTCATTTTCTTACATGTTTCCATCTTATCAACCTCCATCGTAATAGAGGGGGGCTGCGAATACATTTCTTTCCACCAATCTTCAATTAATAGTTTTAATGAGGTATCCGTATTGTAATTAATTCTCGGTAAGTTAGGAAGGTCCTTTAAACTAATTTCCCTATCTGAAACCACGAAGAGGGGTTCTTCCATTAATAAATGTTTTTCTTCTGGCCAATTATAATCTCCTCGAACAATCCCAACATGAACATCATGCTTATAAACAGAATTAATGACTTCTGCACTCCAACCAGTGGTCACATTAAAATCTACATCGGGATATTCATTATGAAAGTTTTTTAAAATGGAAGGAAGCTTATATCCAGCAAACATGCTAGAAACACCCAACCTTAGAGCTCCTCGAACCTTTCCCTCCATATTTAATAAATATTCTTTTGTTTTACGCAGTTGTAATAGCATATCTTCAGAATATCTAACCAAATGCTCACCCTGTGCTGTAAACTCGACTCCTTTTCTCCCTGTATAGACCAATGTTACGCCAAACTCTTTCTCCAATCGCTGCAAACGATACGTAAGCGCGGGTTGAGAAATGCATAGTTTTTCCGCAGTTTTTGTAATATTTTTTGCTTCATAAAGAGCATGTAACATTGTCCAATCTCGTTCATCCATTGCTATTCACCATACCAGTTTATAAAATTTAACTTTTCCCACCGATACGAGAAAAAATGCCTATGACATTTTTGATGTTCTCTATGAGTATACCATGTGTTAGCGCAATTATAGCATAAGCCGAAGATAATCTACCTTCTTAATGGACGAGACGCGTGATGCGCTTCTTCTTCCATGACCATCGATAGTACGAATATTGTAAAGCGAGACTGATGAGGAAAATCTTAAAAAAAGACGAACAAGAAATACTTTTGAAAAACGCTTAATACAGAAAAAAGCAGTTCTCTGACGAGTTAGGAGAACTGCTTATCTACACGCGCAAGTTATGAATAATCAACAGGTGTGATGTATTCTCTTTTCTCTCCTCTTTTTACTAGCTTCCAATCAAGCTCCACGTTTTTTCTCATCTTGCGAAGAAGCTGTAAGGTTACATCTATTTCTTCTTGAGTAAAACCGTTTAATGCCACCTTTGTGGAATGTATTTCTTCCCTCTGCAAAAAAACATACAAGCTTTCACCTCTATCTGTCGGAAACAGATTTAGAATTTTCTTATTCTCGGCGTTACTTACTTTTTTTATAAACCCTTCTATCTCTAACTTCGCTATCGCCCTAGCAGCGGTTGTTCTGTCCACTTTAATCATTTCAGCTAATTTTTCTTGAATAATCCCCGGGTTTTCGCATATCCTTACAAGATACAAATATTGTCCTTTGGAAAGCTTAAATTCTTTAAACTCTATATTACTAATAGCATCTAAACATCTGGCAATCATCCCAACTTCTCGAAGAATCTCTTTCATTATTAACCTTCCTTTACTTGCACATTTATTTTGTTGTATTTACAACTATTATTTTTCACATTATACTATTTACAGGAATAAGAGACCACATCATTTCTTTCCATATTATACCCAATAAAAATGAATCGTTGTAAGAAGGGATGGAATTTGATTTGAAAGTTCAACGTATTATAGACAAACAAGAGCTAGAAGCTGCGTTTTATATACGGAAGATCGTTTTTGTGGAGGAACAAAAAGTACCGTTAGAAGATGAGTTCGATGAGCATGACGCTTATGCAGATCATGTTCTCGTTTATTACGATGAAAAGCCGGTAGGAACCGGACGATTACGAATTGTTGATAATGCGGCTAAATTGGAACGCATATGTATATTAGCTTCCCATCGTAAATATGGTCTTGGCAAAGAAATTGTCAAGTCACTCGAAAGGATGGCAAAAGAAAGAGGGCTGGCAAAAGTAAAATTGCACGGTCAAACACATGCGGAGCATTTTTACAAAAAGCTGGGTTATCAAACAGCTTCTGAAATATTTATAGAGGATGGAATTCCGCATATTTTAATGGTAAAAGATATCTCTGAGCACTCATAGGCGCTACACTCATCATTCTTGCCTTCCTCTTCAACGGTCCTATCGGCATAGGAACTCTACTAGCGGCCTTCTTTAGGGGAGCGATTATTCATTTCTTTATACCTTATATCGTAAGATTCGAGAAAAATATAATGCAGAAACAGGAAATGTCGGCTTAATATAGGCCGACATTTCCTGTTTCCATAAGTGTTACTACCAAATGTCTTCATACGTTATACATCGAATTTTTAAAGCAATTCAATCACTACTTTAAAAATCTGACGTCGTATCCATATTCCCAAAATCCCCTTTATGATTTTTTTAAGTTATTTAACATAAGGAGTAAGTCCTGCTTCTTTACGGTAGGCGATTCAGTGAAAATTCGATACAGTATGTTTCCTTCCTCCCCTTTTTCTATCCAGGTTATCTCCTGAAACACCCCTGTCTCACTTAAAAAGTTATTTATATTCCTTGAATAGTAGACGCTATCCTCTCCATTTATCTTCTCGGATGTCGTATCATGATTTGTATTGATTTTAATGGATGTCTCGTCATTCGGTATGGTTTCATAAGATACATATACGTTATCTCCACTTTGATTTGTATACATTACATTCGGTGTGCTTATGCCGATTTGATTTTGACTATGTGAAGGCTTCGCTTTTTCCCATACCATCTTATTTCCTGTTTCATCTGCCCTCTTCTTTAATTCCCCTGCATAGCTGTTGTAATCCTGTACACTTATAGGCTCTGTGGAAAGCCCTATCTTTCCTCCAACAAGTGCAAAACCACCTGGGAAAGACTGAGGTACATTTATGTTTGCAAGCGACTTCGGTAGCTGCTTCCGCCAGTCATCCATGTTCGTATATAGTGATGGGTTTGAAACTTTAATTAGGACCGGAAGTTTCCTCTTTTCCAGCTCCGCCGCATAGATAATAGCTGTTTCTCCAGTGGCCAGTTGTCCTTTTACGCTATACAGAAAGCTCCTTATCTCATCGGCTTGCTCTCTTTCAATCACAGGGCCTTCATTTTTTGAGACACTAAGGTTAAAGCCAGGAGCATGCATACTATAAAGAAGATTGGAAGCATAAGCTACTCCAGAAAACAGCAGGCAGGAAACCACAATTGCGGCTACGCGGGAAGGTTTTCTATAACGAGAAAGACCTCGCTTTGCTTCCATATGCCGCTCATACAACTGTGTAATATGAGCATCCAGTTGTTTAGGAACCTCTATTTGTTTCATTTCTTTTTTTAGTTGGTATTTTACTTTCTCATCCATTTGCATCTAATAACGCCCCCTTATCTTCTAAAGAGAATATTGCCTCCGTTTTTAACTTTTGAAGAGCGACCCGATGCCGCGATTTTGCTGTATTCACAGAAATATCAAGAATCGTAGCAATTTCCTCAAAAGAATGCTCGTGGTAATAACGCAAAACAAGAACCGTTTTTAATTTATACGAAAGATTTTGCAGCACCAATAGTAATTCTTCAGTATTCTCATGTTCTATGACTTCTTTCTCTATTCTTGTGCTAACTTTCTCTGCTTCTAATAGCTTACTGCGATCATACAATCTGAATCTCCGCCATACTTTTCGATTCCAATTCTGGGTTTGACGAATGGTAAGCCCGTTCAACCACGCCCGAAAAGGCTGCCTAGCATTATAATTCGGAAGTGATTTAAACAACTCGATATACACTTCACTGACAACATCACAAACATCTTGTTTATTGCGCAAAAGAAAAGATACGGTTCGATATACATGCTCCTTCGTTTCTCGATAAATCACCTCAAATGCTTCTTTGTCTCCTACAGTCATTTTACTAAGCCATTCTTGCAACTCTGCTTCCGTCATTGCGAACGCCTCCTTTCCTTCCTTCTTCACTTATATCTTGGTTCTTGAACATCAAAAGGATCACTAAAAAATATAGGATTGACATGCCAGTTAACTATTCGTTCGAATTTAAATAAATCCAGGCTTGGCAGCTATATAAATTACACTTGATAATTTGACAGAGGAGTGTGGTTGGAAGGAGGAGATTTCGGAAAAAAGAAGAAGGTGGATGCGCCCTGCGCCCCAGCAGAAGAAAAGCCAGCGTGTCTTTTTCCGACCGCTCCCGCTCACCGCCCTTCCTTCTTTTCTTACCTCCCACCATAAACATTTGTTGATGTATCAAATCAGATGTATATAGCCTTTTTCTATACTATTTACATACAAACAGCAAAAAATCCGCATTATACCAGGAAGGTTCGTCCAATTCTCTCTTACATATCATGCATAAACTATTAAAAATAAAAGGAGTTGATAATTTTGGGAACAAATTTTAGAGGTAGTGGCTGTTGTGGAAACCATGGAAATTTCGGGAATTTTGGGCAGCAAAAATCGAGTGACAATTGCGTCTGCAGAGTATTACGTCAACTTGTACCTGAGAGAGCAGAAGCTTGTACAACAGGATGCTTTCCTAACAATGTAAATAACGAGCTAACCCCATTTCTTTTGACAAATACTGCCGGTACCCTTCATTTTGCATTTGGTAATATCGGTGCAGGTCCAGGAACTGACCCAGGAGATTGCTTTGTTACACCTTTCTTTGCGGTTGTAAGTGTTGATAACAATTGCTGTGCGGTACTTGAATTACTGCAACCAAATGTCGACCTGTTAGCTGGTGCTGGCGCTATTTGTTGTCTACCGATAAATGCTGTCTGTACTGTTACTGACCTAACCCGAACAGGAATTTGTGTCAATGTGGACCTGAGATGCTTCTGTCAAGTGAACTGCCTAGACCCATCTCTTATCGTAAACAATGGTATCAATGGCCTTGCTGCTAGACGCCGTCAGGCAGGAAAATAATGAATAAGAACAAAAACAACCTATAGATATTCTATATATACGGAGTATTCTTCTTTATATAGAAAGAATCTAATAGAATAATAGTATGTCAGATTTCTCCCCCAGCCTTCAGTATATAAAGGAATGGGGGATTTTATTTTATTCTTTATCCTTATAACATAATAAGCCCGAAGCCTCCCAATGAGGCAAATCATCCTGCATTGCCAAAGGGAATAAGCACAGGTTCGAATGATGAAAAATACTTGATCATAGAAAAAAGGATAGCCCTTTGGCTATCCTCAGGGTGTGGAGAAACTTACGGTTTCCCACACCCTAACCATCTGCTATATAAATTACACTTGATAGTTTGACAGGGGAATATTGTTGGAGGTAGGAGATTCGGAAAAAAGAAGAGGGTGGATGCGCCTTGCGATCTGGCAGAAGAAAGGCCAGCGTGTCTTTTTCCGACCGCTCCCGCCCACCGCCCTTCCTTCTTTTCCTACCTCCCACCATAAACATTTGTCGATGTATCAAATCAGATGTATATAGTACAGATGGTGTTAAATGATTGAATCGAGGATCGTTACTTATCGTCTAGGCTTTCTGTGGCGAAGCTCCATGTGAACCTTTTTCCACTTCTTTTTTTCCGCCGCTTGCAGACGAAGGTCTTCCTTACGAGCCAGATGAGCTAATTCCCGCTGCAGCTTCAGATAGCTGTCAAAACGAGAACGTGCCAGAGAACCGTCGACAAGCGCCGCCTGAACCGCGCAGCCCGGTTCTCGAACATGTCTACAATCATGAAAGCGGCATGCGGCCGTGAGAGATTCAACGTCGTCAAAGGCTCCCCGAAAACCTTCATCCGCTTCCCACAGTTGTAGTTCCCTCATGCCCGGAGTATCGATCATCAAACCACCGCCTGGCAAACGGAATAACTCGCGGTGCGTGGTAGTATGCCGCCCGCGGTCGTCGCCCTGTCGAGCCTCATTGACATGCTGTATGTCTTTTCCGCTCAAATGGTTAATCAACGTAGATTTTCCTACACCAGAAGAGCCCATCAATGCAATGGTAGTACCCTCTCGCAGATAGGGTGTCAGCTCCTCCAGACCGTCTTTCAGTTCTGTACTGACAGCATGAATCGGCACACCCATAGCAATGGACTGTACTTCCGCTATCCAGCGATCCACATCGTTACATAAATCAGCCTTGCTCAATACGATCACCGGGGTCGCCCCACTCTCCCAGGCGAGAATAAGGTAACGTTCTATCCGACGCAGATTTAAATCGTTGTTTAGAGCATTGACAAGAAACACAGTATCTACGTTGGCAGCAACAATTTGCTCCTCTACCGTCTCTCCAGCGACCTTACGGGAAAACTTGCTTTTACGTGGAAGTACGGCATGGATGGTTGCCTTTTTCTCTTCCACACGGGGGCTAATGACCACCCAGTCCCCTATGGCAGGATAGTCCTCTCGTTTGGTTGCTGCATAACGCATCTTCCCGGAAACTTCGGCCAGCAGTTCCCCATGTTCGGTCAATATGCGATACATTCGTTTATGCTCCAAAGCGACACGTCCTACGCTGTAGCCTTGTTCATCGTAAGGGGTGAAATAATGAGTAAACGTATTATTCCAACCCCATGCTTTCAATTTTTCTAGTAATTGTTGATTCATAATCGGATTCCTCCTGAAAATGGTTTTGTTAAAAGCACGTAGCCAAAACCAGTCACAGTGAATCCTTACTGTAGAACGGAGTTAACGTCCAATTGAAGGGAGGATTCCTGTGACTTTAACCTCTACAACCTCGGCAATTTTCATGTTCATCATAATGACATCGCTCCTTTCGGACCAGACAATCCGGTCTACATGATTTCCCAATTATTGTACCATGTGAGGCAGCAATATAATAGGGGGCAGGTCATGATATTCAGAGAAAATAATTTTCAGCAAGTGAGGTTTTGTTTGAGTTGCTCGTTTTCTTTTACCACTTGTTTTTTGAAATAAGCAAGAGGACTCTCTTTATCTATTGATGGAATGACATAAAAATTGATGGACATTTTTCATTATGCATTTACATAATGAAAACCCGTTGACAATTATATAAATGCCCCGTTATAATTCAATGTATTCAAACAAGTCTTGCCTATTACAGCTGTATATATAGCATTGAAGGGATCTTAGTAGTGCCTAGAATTTTTGTCTCAGAGAGCTGGTGGTCGGTGCGAATCAGTACATATCTAGGGCATGAATTACACTCCCCGAGCTTCTTTTTCGTAGTAAAGATTTGGTCTTTATGAAGGGAAAGACGGCAACATAGCCGTTATCAGAATGAAGTGGTGAGCTCATGCTCGCAACTAGGGTGGTACCGCGATGTCTATTCGTCCCTACTGGTTTTCCAGTAGGGATTTTTTGTATCTATAAAACAATGAATGAACGTATATAAGCGTTGAAGGGATCTTAGTAGTGCCTAGAATTTTTGTCTCAGAGAGCTGATGGTCGGTGCGAATCAGTACATATCTAGGGCATGAATTACACTCCCCGAGCTTCTTTTTCGTAGTAAAGATTTGGTCTTTATGAAGGGAAAGACGGCAACATAGCCGTTATCGAAAATGAAGTGGTGGGCTTATGCTCGCAACTAGGGTGGTACCGCGATGTCTATTCGTCCCTACTGGTTCTCCAGTAGGGATTTTTTTGTGGGAGGGGAACGAAAATGCGGCTAAGAATTCGCTTACCTTGCTAAGAGAACTTCAAACGAAACTGAAAATACAGAAGGGAAGAGATTTAGTATGGAACAATCATTAAAATCGGTAGTACAAGTTCCGGCACACTTGAGACAATTTGTTTCCCAACAACGCTATGAAGAATATACACCTATTGATCACGCTGTATGGCGCTACGTTATGAGACAAAATCATCATTTTCTGAAAGATGTAGCACATCCAGCATATGTAGAAGGACTTTTAGCATCAGGTATTGACACAGAAGCTATTCCAAAGGTATCGGACATGAACCATCGCCTTTCAAAAATCGGATGGGGAGCTGCAATTGTCGACGGATTAATCCCCGGTGTTGCCTTTTTTGATTTTCAAGCTCACGGTATTTTGCCGATTGCCGTAGACATTCGAAAAGTGGAAAACATCGAATACACACCAGCTCCAGATATTATTCATGAAGCTGCGGGACATGCTCCAATTTTGTTTGACACCAAATATGCATCATACGTAAAACGGTTTGGAGAAATCGGAGCTAAAGCATTCGCAACAAAGGAGGAACATGAAGTTTTTGAAGCTGTAAGACATTTATCCATTGTAATGGAAGACCGCAACTCTAAACCTGAGCAAATTGAAGAAGCAAAGCAAATGTTAAATGCAAAACAGAAAGCTGTAAAAGGAACGTCAGAGGCAGAACAAATCTCTCGAATCTTTTGGTGGACAGTAGAGTACGGATTAATCGGAACTGTAGAGAATCCTCAAATTTATGGTGCCGGACTCTTATCATCCGTAGGAGAAAGCAAGCACTGTTTATCGGAAAATGTAGTGAAGCTTCCATTCTCAGTAGAGACTTGTATTCAAACAAGTTACGATGTGACAACGATGCAGCCGCAATTATTTGTATGCGAGAGCTTTGACCAATTGATAGAAGCAATTGAGGAATTTGCAAGTACGATGGCATTTCAAAAAGGTGGAGTTGAGAGCCTGGATAAAGCATTCCAATCAGGCAGTACGTCTACATTTGTCCTAAATTCCGGATTACAAGTTACAGGGACTGTTGCAAACATTCATAAAGATTCAAATGGAGAAGCTATTTATGTAAAAACAACAGGGCCCACAGCCTTGGCGATCGATAATAAAGAGCTTCCAGGACATTCACAAGACGTTCATCAGGATGGTTTTGGAACACCAATTGGCTTACTGGAAGGCAACATTTTACTCGAAGAATGTACAGACGACCAACTCGGTGCTTTAGGAATTGTAAAAGGCCAAAAGACGACACTACCTTTTAAAAGCGGTATTCAAGTAACAGGCACAGTCTCAAATATTATACGAAATAAAGAAAAAGTCGCTCTGATCTCTTTTGAAAGCTGTAATGTCGTATTAGGAAATACCTTATTATTTGCAGAGAATTGGGCAACGTTTGACATGGCGGTAGGATCTACAGTAATCTCTGCTTTTCCGGGAGCCGCAGATGCAGAAGCATTTTTTGATGCAGTGAAAATGGAAAACGATACTCTGACGGAACCAAAACAATTAACAGAGTTAGAAGGTATGTACCAGACAATCAGAGATACTCGCGAAAAGGAAACATGGGATGAAAATAGTAAAGCTGCTGTTCAAGAAGTTCTTCAAACATTGAGGAACTTTTATCCAAAAGAATGGCTGTTACGCTTAGAAATTCTTGAGTTACTCGGTATTCATGATGTACAAACTTCAGACAAAGAACAAATCCTTGAGGAATTACACAATCTCAGCAAAACAAAAGAGCTTCATCGTCTCATCAAAAATGGCTTAGATTTACTTCCGCTTCAAAAGGGACAGGCAATAAGCTAGAAGTATTGAGCTTCTTAGAAGTACAATCGGAGTGTGCAAAACTCCGAATTTCCACAAAAAGGTTTTTACTCTGCTAAGAGTAAAAACCTTTTTTTATTTAATGGATGAAGCGTACATCAAGGAACATTATCTTTTTTATATAGACATTTTACAGCGTCCGCTTTGCATGTTAAAAGATGTTGGCGCATATAGAGCTATCTTCAATATTTCGCTGATTCTGCCTTTTGTAATTGCTTTATTTTTTTCACCTTACGGATAGAACGACGATAGCATCCTTAAGATTTGTTGTAGTTACTGACATTTTTTATTCCTCCCATTTATGCTACATTGCATTCCATCAAATTCGTTTGTTTTATTTTTTTCTAATTCCTGATCAATGACTTGAGCTAATCTTTCTTTGCTAGTTAGTCCCTGGATAACTTCTTCACCAATCACAAATGTTGGAACAGCCATAATTTGCGCTTCTTCATAGGCGTGTCTTAGTGCTTCTTGATGCACTTCGCGATATTTTCGTGATACTAACGCTTCTTTAAATGCATCCTTAGAAAGGCCAACTTCATCCGCTAATTTTGTTAACACTTCGATGTCTTCGATGTTTTGTTCCTCTTGAAAAAATGCAGCAAACACTCTGTGGTGATACTCATTTCCTTTTCCATGCTCCTTCGCGAATTGGTAACCTTCAAAAGCTAGATGTGTATATGGATGTGGAGAAATACGTGGTAAACGCATTTCGATTCCTAACTTTTTCGCAGCAGGGAGAATAAATGAATCCCATGAACTCAATTTTTCAGGCTCTTGCCATGGATCAATTTTTGAATAAGGGCTAGGACGTAATTCAAATGGCATCCATTCTACTTCTACATCTTTTTCTTTTACGATCTCGTCTAAAGGACCTTTTCCTAAAAAACAAAATGGACAAATAAAATCAGAATAAGCCTTAATTTTTATAGTCATGTATTACCTCACCTTTCCTTTTGTAATTCCTGTTATATTGTAACAATTTCAGTTACATCTAGGAGTAAAAAAATATGCACCTTCCACTATAGAGAATTGCACCTCAATACTTATACACTTACTATGAAGAACTTAACTCGGGTATTTATACCTTTCTTCTTCCACAACGTCTACTGTACTATGCACAGCAATTGTAAAGCAGCTACTAACTTTTATAATTTATCATCTCTGCTGTAACCATTATAGTTACAATAAAAACACAAGTCAATTGCTTTATGATAAAAATTTAAATGAAAAAAGCTAACCTACATTGGTTAGCTTTTAGAAAATATTATGAAGATAATGTTTTGCTGTCATTAGATTCTGTAGGTGGAACATACTTATATTCTTTCTCCCAGAAATCAGCATCTTTAATACCTAACTTTACGGGGTCAAATACAGGGTCTTTCCCCTCTTTTTTCTGGCTTTCATAGTCTTTTAATACCTTTAATGCCGGTTTAGTAAGCAGGAGAATAGCAATGATATTCAACCATGCCATACTTCCCACACCAATATCTCCCAATGCCCAGGCCACCCCTGCCGTCTTCACACTTCCGTAGAAAACAACGGCCAGAATGACAGTTTTCAAAACATATTCTGACCAGACACGTTTTACTTTTTGATTAATATAAGCAAGATTTGTTTCTGCCATATAATAGTAAGCCATAATTGTAGTAAATGCAAAGAAGAGAAGAGAAACTGCCACAAACGAAGCACCGAATCCGGGGAAGGTTGATTCTACTGCTTGCTGTGTATAACCCGGGCCTGGTTCCATATCTCCCAGGTTATTAACGATAGGAGCTGCTCCTTCCGGTGTTACGTTATACATACCTGTAATTAGAATCATAAATGCTGTTGCGGAGCAAACAAACAATGTATCCACGTAAACGGAAAAAGCTTGCACAAGGCCCTGTTTAGCAGGATGTGATACTTCAGCAGCGGCAGCGGCATGAGGTGCCGTTCCTTGCCCTGCTTCATTTGAATAAATTCCACGTTTCACACCCCAGGCAATCGCTGCACCAATAATTCCGCCAAAGGCAGCATCCGAACCGAAAGCGCTTGCAAAAATAAGGGAGAGCACAGCAGGCAATTGGGAAATGTTTAACAACACAATTAACAAAGCGACCAAAATATATCCTAGAGCCATAAAAGGTACAATAACTTGAGCAACAGCAGCAATTCGCTTAACTCCGCCGAAAATAATGGAGGCAAGAACTACCACCAATATGATTCCGGTAACAGTAGGACTGATTCCAAACGCATTATCCAATCCAACTGCAATACTGTTTGCCTGTACACCAGGTAATAGCATGCCTGTCGCAATGACTGTTACGATTGCGAACAATACGGCATACCATTTTATCTTTAGCCCCTTTTCTATATAATAAGCTGGTCCTCCACGAAATTGCCCGTCTTGTTTGGTTTTATACACTTGCCCAAGAGCTGCCTCTACAAATGCAGAACCAGATCCTAAGAAGGCAATAAGCCACATCCAGAACACGGCACCTGGTCCTCCATAGGCAATTGCAGTGGCCACACCCGCGATATTTCCTGTACCTACCCTGCCGGCCAGCGCCATTGATAACGCCTGGAAGGAGGATACACCTGAGTCAGAGCTTTTGCCGTCGAACATAAGCTTAATCATTTCCTTAAAGTGACGCAACTGGAGAAAGCGAGTGGCAATCGAGTAAAACAAACCCGTTCCTAGGCAAAGATAAATCAACCCTTGGCTCCAAATAATTCCATTCAACCAGTTAACAAATGATTCCAAAGAATTTCCCCCTTTTGCAAAAAGATGCTTTCCATACAATTATAAAAAAATATAATTATTTTTCAAATAAATATTTTCTGTATACTAGAATTATATGACAATTTATTTTTTACTGATATATTTTACTCTCTACTTTTACTTTATATACGTCTAGCAGTAGCAATATCAACAAAAAACTTACCATATAAGCTGTACGCATGGGAAATTATATTTAATTCTGATCAACAATGTAATCCCTCCTTTCTGCTGTTTATCGTTTCATTTACGTATCACTTTTCTATATTATATTCAAATCACTATTCCTTTCAGAAAACATGTCAGAAAATGTTACGTTTATTTTGTATGCCTAATCTTTATTCTACATATTGCACAAAAAAACTTGGCTTATGCCAAGTTTTTATTTTTCCAACTTAATCTTCGATATGAAGAGCGGCCAGCCTCTCATCTACAAGCTGAAGTAAAGATTCAAACTCCCTCACTTCACAGCGAAACCATCCAAGACAGAAATCAATTTTTTCTCTCCAATCTAATAATTCGGCTTCTGTACACTTCTCAACTCTCATTATTTCTAGCCCTTGGTATGTGGATGTTATTCTTTCGTTTGTGCTATTCATATATTCATCACTCCCATTGGCCCTTTGAAAATTGGCTATTCTCCGATTAATCTCTTATTAGCATCTACTTCAATACCTTCCAGACGTTTTAGAAACGTGTTGCGCCAATTACCGGATAATTCTTCCACGTCCAAAATTCGTTGAATCGCCTCTACGTTTTGTTTATCATGGTGCATCGTGTAGTTCGCGAATGATACAGTGACATTTTTAGAACTGCGTTGAATGAGATGCATGGATGCAGGCTGCGTTACCCATCCCTCTTCTAATACACGAAAGTAAAAACCGGTAAATCCGGTATTCTGGAACTTAATCGGCAAATCAATGACATCATACTTCTTTGCTAGCTTATGGCATGGTTGTCTAGGTTGACTAACTTGTACAACAGCCTCTCCCATTTGATAAATGTCTCCAATACAAACTACATCCTCCAGCATACCAGTAACGGTGATATTTTCTCCAAATGCTCCAAATGTAAGCTCCCGGTCTAATTCTTTTTCCCAATAAGCATAATGCTCGTAAGAATATACGCAAACAGCTTTATCGACTCCACCGTGATGAACAAGGTCGGCTTGAGCATCCCCATCAAAGTTTAGTGTAGAAAGAAACAACGGTTCATCCACCTGATTTTTATAAATGCCTGTGGAGATCTCTTTCCCCTTATGTGTAATTGTTATCGGTTTTCCTACATTAATTGACTTAATTTCAATGGACACTGCTCTCTCTTTCCTTTCTGCAAGAAATAATTTCGTATGAAATCTACCTTACTATTTTAGCAAAAGAGTTATCCAAAATCTGCAATCCTTCATCTAATTGTTCATCCGTCGTCAAGAGCGGAGGCAGGAAACGAATTACATTGCCGTAAATGCCCGCACTTAAAGCTAGCAAGCCATTTTTCCAGCATTGCGTGACAAGTTGTGCGGTTACTTCTTTTGCAGGTTCCTTGGTTGAACGATCTTTTACAAGCTCCATCGCTACCATCGCACCTATTCCCCGTACATCACCAATTATGTCATACTTCTCCTGTAAGTGGTGGAAATGTGTCATCATGCGTGCTCCAATTATCCGCGCCCTCTCTACTATCTGTTCTTCTTCCATTATCTCAAATACCGCTAAACCTGCGGCACATGCGATTGGGCTGCCGGCAAATGTTCCCCCAAGTTGACCAATTTCAGGAGCATCCATTATATCGGCCCTACCGGTAACTGCACTGAGTGGAATTCCAGCGGCTATTGATTTTGACATCGTAATCATATCAGGGACAACATCAAAATGCTCGATAGCAAACCATTCACCTGTGCGACCAAAGCCGGTTTGAACCTCATCAACAATCATCATGATACCGTATTCGTTACAAAGACTGCGTATCCCCTGCACAAAATTAGCAGAAGGAACAACAAAACCGCCTTCTCCCTGTACAGGTTCCAGAATAATAGCTGCCACATCATATGGCGATACTTCTGTTAAGAAAAACTGTTCGAAATAATGCAAGATTTCCAAATCCACCTCTTCCGGTACCATATTATACGGTGCCCGGTAATAATAAGGGTAAGGCATTTTGTATGTATCAGGAGCAAATGGTCCGAATCCTAGCTTATATGGATTGACTTTACTTGTTAACGACATGGTCATCAGGGTACGCCCGTGAAAAGCACGCTCAAATGACAATACTATGCTCCGCCCTGTTGCCTTGCGAGCTATTTTAATGGCATTCTCGATAGCCTCTGCCCCGCTATTTAAAAACATTGTTTTCTTTTTCCAGTTCCCGGGTGTCCGTTCATTTAACTTTTCAGCAAGCGTAATATAACTTTCATATGGCATGACATGAAAGCAGCTGTGTATAGAAGCCTCCGCTTGTTCCTGGATAGCCTTAACGACTTTCGGGTGACAATGTCCAACATTCTGCATTCCAATACCACCGGCAAAATCCAAAAATGTATTTCCATCCACATCTTTAATTATCGTACCAGCAGCGGATTCTATATATAATGGCGTAATATTATAAGGCCCAACAGGGACGGCCTCCTGTCTTCTCTTATGAAGCGTGCTAGAATGTACACCTGGTATCATCGTATTCCTTCCTTTCTATATATCGGCTATAGTTTGCTATATTCTAATTCTGGCGTTTGGTAGCGAAGAACTGGTTTTCGAGCGGCGGTTACTTCATCTAACCGGTTAACAATCGTGCTGTGCGGTGCATTTTGAACCGTCTCCAAATCTTCATCTACTTCTCTTGCAATTCGAATCATAGCATCAATAAAACGATGAAGAGTTTCGATGTTTTCAGTTTCCGTAGGTTCGATCATAATTGCTTCCTCAACATTTAATGGAAAATAAATAGTCGGGGGATGAAATCCAAAGTCCAGCAAACGTTTCGCTATATCCAACGTTCTGGCACCCTTTTTCTTTTGGGCTTTCCCGGAAAGAACAAATTCATGCATACAAACCTGGTCGTATGGCAGATCAAAATAAGGCTGCAGCTTGCGCATGACATAATTCGCATTTAATACCGCATTTTCTGTTACTTGCTTTAATCCGTCAGGTCCCATTGTTCGGATATAAGCGTATGCCCGAACGAGTATACCAAAATTACCATAAAAACCCTTTACCTTACCTATCGACTCCGGGTGATCATATGTCAAGGTATAGCGTCCTTTTCTATGTTCTACTATAGGAGTGGGAAGAAACCGTGCTAATTCTTTATTCACTCCAATAGGACCTGCTCCAGGTCCGCCTCCACCATGTGGAGTGGTAAATGTTTTATGAAGATTAAGATGAACAACATCAAATCCCATATCCCCCGGACGGGTGTAGCCAAGAATGGCGTTCGCGTTTGCACCATCATAATAAAGCAACCCACCCGCTTCATGAACAATCGTAGCGATCTCCATAATATTTTCTTCAAAAAGCCCCAGTGTTGAAGGGTTGGTTAGCATAAGCGCCGCTGTGCTACAATCTACTTCTTTTCGCAAGGAATCCAAATCGACACCCCCGCGTTCATTAGAGGAAATCGTAATGACATCATAGCCGGCTACCGCAGCTGATGCCGGGTTCGTTCCATGGGAAACATCGGGAACCAGTACCTTTGTACGTTTCTCCCCGCGGGACTCATGGTAAGCCCGGATAAGCAATAATCCTGCCCACTCTCCTTGTGCACCAGAGGCCGGTTGAAGGGATACCTGGTCCATACCTGTGATTTCCTCAAGTTCAGTTTGAAGATTGTACATTAACTCCAAGGCACCCTGTACGGTTTCTTCAGGTTGATACGGATGAATCAGGGCAAAACCGGGTAGTCTGGCAAGAGTCTCATTTCGTTTCGGATTATATTTCATCGTGCATGAGCCCAATGGGATAAACCCATTATCGATCCCTTGATTTCTTCTGGATAGCTCAGTAAAATGACGAACAACATCAACCTCGCTAACTTCAGGAAGCCCTGCGGCTTTTTTTCTTATATACGTAACCGGAAGCAGCTCTTCTACTGGCAGCTCAGGTACATCGCATTCCGGAAGGCTATAGGCAACACGACCGGGACTGGATAGTTCGAAGAGTAACGGTTGATCTTTTTCTTGTCTCATACGATGGCTCCCAACTCTTGTACTAGTAAATCTATTTCTTCTTTCGTTCTTAACTCGGTAACGGTAAGTAGCATACTGTCTTTGTATTCAGCATAAGCACGTCCTACATCAAAGCCTCCGATAATCTTGGATTGAAGTAATCTGCGATTGATTTGCCCAACGTTTTTATCCAGCCTCACGGCAAATTCATTAAAAAAGGGGGCATGGAACAACGGTTGTATACCGGGAATTTCTATTAATTTCTGATAAGCGTAATGCGCTTTTTGCACGTTCAGTTTTGCAATATCCTGCAGACCTTGCTTGCCCATATAACTAAGGAATACGGTTGCCGCAAGTGCACTAAGAGCTTGATTAGAGCAAATATTCGATGTAGCTTTCTCCCGTCGGATGTGCTGTTCCCTAGCCTGTAGAGTGAGAACAAAAGCCCTTCGTCCGTCCATGTCTTTTGTTTGTCCTATAATACGTCCTGGCATACGGCGCATAAGGGCATTTGTCGTCGCCAATATACCAAGGTGCGGTCCCCCGAATGATATCGGGTTTCCTAACGGTTGACCTTCTGCGACAACAATATCTGCACCACACTCTCCCGGTGCTTCCAGAATCCCTAACGCAATTGGGTTTACTACCGTAATAAACAGTGCCTTATATTTATGAACAAGCTCAGATGCGTTTTTTATATCTTCGATCCCCCCGAAGAAATTCGGATATTGTACGATAACCGCAGCAACATCGTCAGCAAGTTTCGATTCCAGGTTCTCTATAGCAGTAAGTCCATCTTCTATAATGACTTCTTCAATCTGAATGTTTTTTCCACATGCATACGTTTTTAATACGTCCCGATACTCGGGATGTACCGCCCTTGATACTAACAATTTGGAGCGGCCTGTCGCAACGCACGCCATAATCCCGGCTTCTGCCATCGCGGTCGGTCCATCGTACATGGAGGCATTGGAAACATCCATCCCTGTTAGTTCACATATCATCGTTTGATATTCAAAAATGGCCTGCAAAAGACCCTGGGAGATTTCGGGCTGGTATGGAGTATATGCCGTATAAAACTCGGAACGGCTAATAATGGAATCCACAATAGCAGGAATATAGTGCTCATAAGCACCAGCCCCTAAAAACGAAATATATTGTTCAAGGTCGGCATTTTTTGCTGCCATAGCCTTTAGTTTTTTATTAAGCTCAATTTCCGACCAGGCCGGTGGCAATGCAAGATCTCGCTTTAACCGGGCTGATTCAGGAATGTTGAGAAAAAGGCTCTCAATATTCCTGATTCCAAGAAATTCAAACATGTGCCCTCGCTCTATTTCTGTATTTGGTATATAACCATGATTTTTTTTCAAACCCACCCCTCCTTTTTATTACTCTTAATATTTGTTAAATAGATGATGCTTTACTTTCAGTATAGTCACTAAAAACTATTGTTCAATTCAATTATTTATATGATAATGATTGTATTTACCTATAATCAAGCGAGGGAGTTTTCACTATGGAACTTAGACAGTTGGAGTACTTTATGGCTGTTTGCAAAGAACTTCATTTTACAAGGGCAGCGGAAAAACTAGGCATATCTCAACCTTCGTTAAGTCAGCAAATTCGTTTGCTGGAGCATTATATCGGCACACCACTTTTTGATCGAATAGGCAAAAAAACAGCTTTGACAGAAGCCGGAAGGATACTTCTTTTACATAGTTACAAAGTTTTTCATGAATTGGAACAAGCTCGTTCAGCAATTGGAGAACTCCAGGGGCTTGAGAGAGGTAAAATAAGAATCGGAGCTTTATTGACAGTTGTGAACTATCTACTTCCTCCGACCTTATTAGAATTTCATAAAAAATATCCAAAAATAGAGATGTCAGTTTTAGGTTTGCGAACTGGTGATATACGACAAAAATTGTTAGAGAATGAACTAGACTTAGGAATTGTTTTTTTGCCTATGGAGGATAAAGAATTTGAAACCATTTCACTGTACAATGAAGATCTTTCCCTTGCGGTTTCTATCCATGATGAACATTTTAATAATGAAGAAGAAGTTTGCTTAGACATCCTCAGGAAAGTACCGACTATTCTGTTACCTGAAAACTATTATCTTAGACAGCTGATTAACAAGTATTGCATAGATTACTTCGGTTTTCAGCCTCAACCTATTTTTGAAATGACAACAATGGAATCGCTTATCAATATGGTCGCAGAAGGTGTAGGCGTAACTGTACTCCCTAAACCATATTTGGAATATCTGAAAAATGATAGGATAAAAACGATTTCCCTTGTTACCCCTACTCCGACAAGACAAGTCGGCATCATTTATCAGAAAGATAAGCATATGTGTACCGCAACTCATACGTTTATAAAGCAGATAACAGATATAGCAGAGTCTATCTGAAATCGTAGTTCTTACAGGAAAGGCCAGACCGGCAGCGGCCTCTCAATATGAGAGACCACTGTCGGTTATTCCATTAGTTATCCTTATCTTTCAATGCATTCAATTTCTTATTAATACACTCTATAATGAATGTGCATTAATTTTCCTCCTGTTTATCGCTATTCTCCTTTCCATGCATTCTACCAGTTGTCCTCGTATTCTTCTTCACTGGTAACATGTATAGGTGGTTTGAATAACTGCTCACCAGATTCTATGATGTGCTTCGGTGATGACCCGGCAGGCTCTTCGCGAAAAATATTGCTCTTTCTGCAAAGCTCAGGAATGTTTTGTAGCGTATACAGTATTGCTTCTTCGGTAGCGCTCGTATTTATGTGTTGATGATATGTCCAGGCAGGTGTAAGCACTGCATCCCCGAATGTCCATTTATATTCGATCCCGTCAATTATCGTACAACCTTCTCCATTCAGGACAAAATGGATTGCCCACGGAGAATGGCGATGCAGTTTACTTTTTTGTCCGGGCCTTAGCTTTTGTACAACGACAGCTATATCTGGTGCAGCGGCTGCAGTCTCTCTTAACTCGGGATGACATAAAGCCATGACAGTACGGGATCCCTGTCCTTCACTAACCCGCAGTTGCTCTATTATATCGTTCCACCTCCAAATTGCTGGAGTTAATAGCGTTTTTCTTAGCGAATGAATATACTTCGAATATGAGATAATCTGTCCCTTATTGGCAGACATGCAGAATGACCTCCTTTTTTTCACTATGTATCCACCCGTTTCATAGGCTATCAAGCTACATAAAATACTTCCTTGCTGCAAGCAACACCGTTATGAATTTGTCTACCTCGTCTTCTGTGTTATATAAATAAAAGCTCGCACGCGTCGTTGCATGAGCGCCCAGCCAGCTCATGAGAGGCTGACAGCAATGGTGTCCAGCCCGCACGGCTATACCGAAAGAGTCAAGAAAAGTTGCCACATCATGCGGGTGTATATTTCCCAGGTTAAAAGTAATTAACCCCACACGATCATTTTTAGGCCCATATACAGCTAAATCATCAATCTCCGCCATACGTTCCATCGCATACCGGGTTAACTGTCTGTCATGCCTTTCAATCTCTTCTCTACCGATGTGTTCTAAGAAATCAATCGCTGCCCCCAGACCGATAGCGCCTGCAATAATAGGTGTCCCGCCTTCGAACTTCCAGGGAACTTCTCTCCAGGTGGTTCCCCATAAATCCACATGCTCGATCATTTCTCCGCCAAATTCAACCGGTTCCATTTGCTGTATTATTTTCTTCTTGCCATACAGTACTCCTATACCTGTAGGACCACACATTTTGTGTCCGGAAAAAGCATAGAAATCACAATCCAGTTCCTGCATATCGATTTTTATATGCGGAGCACTTTGAGCTCCATCTACCAAAATTACCGCCCCATGCTTATGAGCAATTTTTGTTATTTGCTTTATTGGGTTAATCATCCCTAGCACATTGGAAATATGGGAAACAGAAACAATTTTCGTCCGAGCCGTAATCGTCTTTTCTACATCTTCCAAGGAAACCGAACCATCTTGCTGTAGAGGAATATATTTTAATATCGCTCCTGTCGCTTTGGCTGCCTGCTGCCAGGGAATCAAGTTGCTATGATGCTCCATCAGAGTAATGACAATCTCGTCTCCCTCTTTACAAATCGCTTTTGCATAACCGCTGGCTACCAAATTAATCGCCGCTGTTGTACCACGCGTAAATATGATTTCTTGTTCTGATGCTGCATTAATAAAGCGAGCTACCTTCATACGTGCTCCTTCATAAGCATCTGTTGCGCGGGTTCCCAATGTATGAACTCCCCGGTGAACATTGGCATTTTCCCATTCATAAAATCGTTTAAGAGTCTGGATTACCTGTCTTGGCTTTTGGGTTGTCGCTGCATTGTCCAGGTAAACCAATGAATGATTATTTACTTTTTGGTTTACTATAGGAAAAAGCTCTCGTATTTTAGCATGGTTTATCAAAATAACTATCCTCCTTCGTAACACGTAGCATCGAAATTCAGTATAGCTTCAAGCAATTCGATTATTCAATACAATTAAACGAATGGTTTCAATAGGAAAAACCTATGAAAAAAAGGCACGGAACACCTCAGTGTTTCCGTACCTTTCCTATCTTTATATTTATCCCTGAATTCCGTATTGCTTCTTTAATTGAGGAGGCGACATCTTGACCATTTGCTGGAGAATAAACATAAACACGGCTACATCATCAAGAATGCCAAAAAAGACAAAGAAATCGGGTATGGCATCAAAAGGAAAAACAATGTATCCGATGAGCAACAGACAGGATAAGAATTTCTTCTGTATTGAGACTTCTTTTGAGGTAAAGAAGCGAAACAGGAACGGGATGGATTTCCTTATATTGAAAATAAAACGCACCCTTCGTAGAAATCTTCTCATCTTCGGCCCCCCTAAAATTAAAAATAACCTTTATCCACAAGATAAAGGTTCTGAAAACAAAAATAGCCTTTACCTGACGGCAAAGGTCTCGCTAACAACATCCGCGTTGCCAACAAAGCCGGGGACATCTGTCCCGAAATGACGACTTTATTGTACCAGCTACTCCCCTTTGAGGATGTATTCATTATTGCTTACTTTATAATAAACATTTTTACTCTTCTTCGTCAAGTATATGCCTCACTATTTTAGCTCCACACCAGCATCGAACCACTTATGATAAAATAACGGCAAGTAGTAGCATACCCTTTTATAGCAAGGAGAAATGAATGTATGAAACCAATGGTTATGCATCCTTGGGACTTATGTGAGACGGATGCGATAAAGCTTCAGCAACAGCTAGCCTCAAAGGTCATTAAGCAGGACCAATTCGATAATATTATACATGTTGCTGGCGTGGACGTAGCTTACAGTAAGCATAGCAATACGTTAGTTGCCGCCGTTGTAGTCATGGATGCCTGCTCACTTCAGGTAATCGAAACCGTTGTCGCAGAAGATATTGTTCAATTCCCTTATATTCCCGGTTTATTCTCATTCAGAGAGCTGCCCCCGATCGTCAAAGCATTCGAAAATATAAAAACCACCCCTGATTTGGTCGTTTGTGACGGTCAAGGCATTGCGCATCCTAGACGCTTCGGATTAGCAAGTCACTTAGGCGTGCTATTCGATATACCTACGATTGGCTGTGGAAAAACAAAACTACTCGGAAAAGCAGAAGAACCAGGGGTGAAAAGAGGTGACTGTGCACCCCTGCTTGATAATACGGAAATGATCGGCAATGTAGTAAGAACACAAGACCATATCAAACCTATTTATGTTTCGATTGGCCACCGTATCTCATTATTGACTGCTTGTGAATGGATTGTAAAACTCGCTCCACAGTATCGTTTGCCTGAGACGACACGATATGCCGATCAACTCGTACGAAAGGCTTTGGCTACATACATCAAGTCTGAGGAATCCGGTGAATGGAAAGCGGATTACTGAAAGCCCTTCATCACTGAGCATTAACATGCTACATGCTCTATTGCTTTGCTGGTTTTAAATTCATCATTGCCCCAAATTGTTGCGAGGCGGTTGTAAAACAAATAAAAGAGCATAACTCTATAATTTCTTGTTCATTAAATGTTTCTTTCAAAACATCAAAAGTATTATCATCGATTGAGGAACGATGATTTAAAAAAATATCTGCAAAAGTCACTGCCATATTCGTTTTTTCATCCAATTGCTTTTCAGATGGCTTTCCTTTTGCCATGCAGTATTCACATTTATTTCCGAATGCAAGCTTTCGTCGTACCTGCTCCTTTAAATCAGAACTCAATTGACCCTCTCTACTAAGAATGTCACCAAGATAATTCCATTGCTTCATAATTTCTGGATTATGTCCTAATAATTTCTGAAATTCTGTTTCACCTACTGTAGAAAAAGAAATTCTTGACATCATGCATTCCTCCAATAAAAATATTTTAGTTCTTAATTCTAATTTAATAGTGAATGCAAAAGCTTTACTGCAGTTCAATATTATGATTTAATTTTAAATTATAAAAAACGGAATGAACATTTAGTATTAAATCATATTCATTTAATTTATTAACATTTGAAACTTAATTAAGGAGAATGATTCTCTTATGAAAATAGATGGGATCGATACTAAAATATTGTCAGAACTTCAGAAGGATAGTCGACTTTCTATGAGAGAACTCTCAAAAAGAGTAAATTTATCTGCTCCATCCGTTGCGGAACGTGTAAATAAAATGGAAGATGAAGGAATAATCGAAGGATATTCTATTAGAATTAACCGAAAAAAGTTAGGTTATCCTTTAACTTGTTTAGTAGAAGTAACAATGAAAAACGGGGAATATGAGAAGTTCCAAAATTTGATTAGCAAGGAACCAAGATGTTTGTTTTGTTACAGAGTAGCAGGTCAATCCTGTTTTATTTTACTGCTCAGTGTGAAAACTATAGAAGAAATAGAGGAATTTATTAACTCAATCTCTTCAATCGCAAAAACCAATACGTATATAACTTTTTCTGAAATTCCAATTAACCAGGATATCAAAGATTTACTAAAGGAATGTTAGATTTTGTACATAGTTACATTTATCGGTTCATCGGGATTAACTCCCATTGCCTGGACACAGACAATGAGAGTTAATCCGATAGGGTACCGCCAACATTTTGAAAATTTTATACGTCAAGCAAAGTTGTATATGAAAAAATCGGCTTTAGTTTGTTTATTTCACTATCGATTCCCAAAAGCTAAATAGAATCACAGACTCTGCAAAGTGAGTTCCAGATAAGTTCAACATCTTCGGCTTTCGTTCGCCAGTTGCTAAAGGCCGCCCTTATACCTGGTATCCCTTGATAAATGGTAGGTGTCATAAATACATAACCATCCTGCTTCAAGACATCCAGAAAGTGCTTAATGTCGTCAAAAGTAATTACTCTCTTTTTCATTACAGGAGTAAAACATACAACATTAAGCCTTGTAGGTGCTAATAACTCAAACTTGTTGCTTCGTTGTATTTTCTCTGTTAAAAGCTGAGCCATCTCTACATTTCCTTCTACGATCTCTTGGTAACCTAAATAACCATAAGCCTTCAAAGCAAACCAAGCCGGCAATGCACGGAAACGTCTAGAGTTCTCCGGGGTAAGATGGACAAATTCCGGATGGTCAATCGCATTCCCTAGGTAAGCGGCATTGTTCTGAAAGACCTCCACCTGCAACGACTTATGCCTAGTAAACTGCATGGCGGAATCATAGGGTACATTCAGCCATTTATGCGCATCGATTGTGATCGAATCTGCCTTATCCATACTATTCACTAAATGACTATATTTCGTGGAACACGCTGCAAATCCACCAAATGCCGCATCAACGTGTAACCAAAAAGAGTATTCTTTTTTTAATTCTCCAATCGCGTATAAGTCATCGAAATCAACTGTATTCACTGTTCCTGCATTAGCTACGATCACGCAGGGCATGTCTTTGTTTTCCTCAAGAAATTCACGAAGCTTTTCTATATCTACAGCTTCTCTGTTTGGTAAACAGGGAATGAGATGAACACTTTGTCTACCCATCCCTAACATGGACAAAGACTTATAGATACTAGAATGCGGAGATCCACTAACGACTTTAATGTTGGGTAAGTTATATAATCCATGTTGAGAAATATCGATTCCATGCTGGTGAGCTGCCCATTGTCTAGCCTGTGCAAGACCAACGAAATTTGCCATAGTAGCACCACTAACAAACGCTCCACTAAATTCCTTGGGAAGATGGAACAGTTCCCTGAGCATTCTAATCGTCTCCACTTCCACCAATCCAGCGACCGAGTCCTCTATGCTTGTCACATTTTGATCATATACACTTACTAACCAATCCCCTGCAATAGAAGCAGGTGTAGCTCCCCCTGTCACGAATCCTAAATAGCGAGGGCCTGCACTTCCGCTTAAGCTTTTGGAGTAAGTAGATTGAAATTGTTCCATCACTTTCATGGTTCCCCAACCTTCTGTGGGTAATCCCTCATGCATGTACTCCTTAGGATTTACAGCTGCAGGGCGAGAGTCTAATTCGTCAAAAAAGAGCATAGCCTCATTAACTACTTTATCCAGGATATTTTTTATGTCTTGTAAATCCTCTTCTATTTTCTTTGGCATCTATGTTCAACTCCTATATATTTTCTTATTAAAATTTTGTATGTGATTTAAAACGGACAAAATTCAATTGGAAAAATAATAGATGCGTCATTTATCCAAAGGAATTTAGTACAACCCTTACCTCTCAATTAAGGACCGGCTGTTTGCACAAATACTTTTGCAAGAAAGATAATTCTGACATATCTGTACGTAGATATTACCTGAAAATAAATTATATATCTTATTAAGATAAAATGGCCCATCCAATTCTATAAAATTATAACCATCCACCAGGATGATACGGCGTATCCAGTTGATCATCTCGCAGGTCCGCTACCGACTCTCTTAAAAGAACAGGAGCTCCTTTATTTCCTTAATCCAACTTTCTACCAGACTATATACATCTGATTTGATAAATCGACAAGCTTTTATGGTGGGAGGTAAGAAAAGAAGGAAGGGCGGTGGGCGGGAGCGGTCGGAAAAAGACACGTTGGCCTTTCTTCTACCGGATCGCAGGGCGCATCCAACCTCTTCTTTCTCTAACTCTCCCTCCTCTAACCACCTGAACCTTTATTACTACATCAAGCCAATTTTATATAGAATACTACTTATTTTCTCGTATTTGTGTAAGAATCTCGTAACCAATACGATTTAGCGTATCGTCCATTAGATTTGGCCGATAATTAGATAGAATCACTATTCCAATAGAATTGTAAGGATCGCAGCCTAAAAAACTAGAATACCCATGAGTGCTGCCATTATGCCATATTATCCCGTTCCTTTTATCGATTATCCAGCCTAATCCAACTCCAAAGCTCTTTCCTTGGCTGATATGCTCCTGTTGGGTGACATGAAATGGTTTACTCATTGGATGATCAGCATATATCCCCAGGTATACTGAGAGGAATTGAAGCATGTCAGTAACGGTAGAGCGTAGTGCCCCAGCTCCTTCAAACACCTTCATAGCTAATTCCGGCTGATTCACATCTTTACCTGCGTACCCCGGAACTAATCGGTTTCTTTGATCAAGGGATAATCTTATAGTTGTGTCTTGCATACCCAGAGGTTGGCAGATGAACTCAAGCAGAGCTTTCTCTAAATCCGTCCCAAGTTTTTGTGCTAAATATCTTCCGAGCAATCCCATTCCTTCATTGGAATAGCGAAAAACCTTTCCAACTCTACCAGGTGATACCTTACTTAAGTACGTAATGGCTTCTTGAACACCAAACAAACAATAAGGATCGCGGTATGTTTTTTTATCAAATTGGTTCATGATTGTTTTAATCAGTGATATTGACGGCAACCCGGACGTGTGAGTCGAGAGATGTTTGAGTGTAACTGGATGTTCAATCTGCAAGGCTTGCTCATACTTGCCTATTGAATCATCCAAATTGACTACACCTTTCTCTACCAATAAAGACAGCAATGAATAAGACAGCATATTTTCGTTTGTTTATATATTGCTGGAGCATTTGTCGGGTCGATTTCCCTAGAGTATTTAACAATTCTGTATTCATTCAGCATCACCCCTGGTTTGAATACGAGTTCCTGAATAGTGCTGTGGAATAAGTTCGCATGAACTATTTTTTTCCCCTTTAAGATGTCCATCCATAAAGCATAATGTAGCCTCATTGATGATACGGTGATTACGTTTTACATCCGGACTGATAACCTTCATAATAGGCGAATAAAGGGGAATGTCTGTAAAACTAAGGTGCCCTGCTTGTTCTATATCTAGAATATAACCCTTCCCCAAAACCTTGCTCCGCCGCTGTTCTTCAATTTGCTTCATTTCAGGTGGGGTATCCAATTCCTCATACTCTAGCCCTCCGTTCATTATCATTAGAGGTTGATCCAAGGCTTTTTGACGTTCTTCCCCATATAAATAGCCATCCATATTAATAGCAGCTTTGAATTCCTGATTTTTATACAACACATTTACAGCAGTAGCACCTCCAAGAGAATGACCGATAATCCCTAGCCTATTCAAGTTAACCTTCCCTGCAAAAGGACTATCCGCCCCTTCTTGACTCAGTTGCTTAATCTTTTCTGTAACAAACTCAATGTCTTTTGTCTGTTGCTTTATTGTTGGGATAGAGGCTTTATTTTGTAGGTTGTACTTCATAGATAATTTGGGGTTTTTGTCTTCAAAAGATATATAAGTACCATCCGGGTAGGCTGACAGGAGAGCCGTTCCCGGATGCTCCAACGCAACGACAACATAACCCTGACTTGCCAATTCAATCGTTTGAAATGAATTGGTAAAACGTTCACCTAACATATTTCCATGAGAAAAGAATATTAATGGCGCTTTTTTTACATCAGTTGCAAAAGGTGCATCTTGATACGTATTTGTACGAACCAAATCGAAGTAGCCAAGCAATCTCCATGGTAGAGCATACTGTTTTTCAATTGACTTGGAAAACTCCGACAGATTAGAAATGTATTTTCCTTCCCGAGATGAAACGCTTGGATTTGCTGGATACCAGACTTGAACATTTATTCTTCTTGATTTCCCATCAGAACTTTTTTGAAACGAATCAGTCCAGGTGTATGTTATAGCCCCTACTTTGTATGGACCCGTTGGGGATTCAAACATGAATACCGGAAAAATTAAGGGTAAACATACAGCCACCATACTGAAAGGTAACGCAAATAGACTTAGTAATACAGGTTTCAACCTTCCTTTTACATTTTTAGTAGGAACATGGTATACGTACCACCCATATTTAAACAATACAAATATGGCACTGAGATACACTAATCCCATCTGCCATCGCCATCCTTCCAAAATTAAGTGACAAAGACCGATGATAACAAACAAAGACGGAATTCCCCACAATACAATATTCGTCGGGCGATTTCGAAACCAGATTATTTTCCATAATGCGCCAATACTCAAGAACATCAGAAGCATTTCAAAAAGTCTCATGTATATCACTCCTTGTATATATCTAAAAATTCCACTTTAATAAATATTTAATTTAGATTAAATATTTATTAAAAAAAATTACTTATTCTTTTGCTCCTCCTCTATGATTCGCTTTAATTTATACATAATGTTCCTCAGTGCTGTAATATCTGCTAAATCGAGCTTAGAATAAAAACGTTCAATAATTGATAGTTCAATTTCTTCATTAATTTTTATATATTTAATTCCCTTAGTATCCAGCTCAACAAAAATTTCCCTTCGATTGCTGGGGTTGATGGAGCGTTTAATGTACCCGTTTTTTTCTAGCCTGTTTAATGTCTGACTTACAGCGCTCGGGCTAATGTTCATAAGTTTCGAGATATCTCCAGTGAGAAGGCGACCATAATGATTAATATGATTGAGTATGATGATTTGACTATTGGTAATGCTTTCATCCACTAAATCTTCATACTCCTTAGTTAGCATAGAATTACACGCATACTCAAGTTCATTTATTTCTTTAACACGGGCTATAAGCTCTGCATTCACTTTACTCACCTCAATATTTAACTATAATTAAATAATTCGATATGTCAATAATTATCGGAGAATCATCGCTTGCGGCTAGGTCCCCTTATTTTGTTGTCTTTTTACTTTTAAAACGGTAACTATCGCTCACAAATACAAGATAGTGACCATGATTAGGAAGTTGCTCCAAGATTATCACCACAATTATTTATGATAAGAAGGACTCTGGTCATTCTCGAAAAGACACGTTATTTGTCACAATCACCGTTTTTTGTTTATACAAGTGAGCGTTTTGCAAAATAGCAAATTTCACCGAAAGTGAAAAAACGTAAACTCTAATGGAATGTCATTTCCCTTCATTTTTAAAGTTTTTTTGACAGAAATTCATTAAAAAGCATACGGGCAGGATTTTTGAAAACTTCAATTAAAGCCTCCGTTTAAGTGGTAATATACTGGAGATTGACCCCGGCAACAAAACACTATAAAATAATTACATACTAATTTGGAGGTTTTTGTTTGTTAAACTTATGTTTAGAGCTGGGTGAGTAAACTTTCTTAATGACTTCACTCATTAAGAAAGTGCCATTTATAGAATAAGCAAAAAACACAATTTATTAAAAGAACAGGAGACTATAAATGGATATCTTAATTAGACAAGAACTCACTGAAGAATATAACACGACTGAAGAGGTTATTAAAAAAGCCTTTTTAAATGAAGAATATAGCGATAAGAAAGAGCATCTACTTGTAAATCGTATTAGAAAATCAGATGCATTTATTCCTGAACTTTCATTAGTCGCAATCGATCAAGACGATGAAATTGTTGGTCACATTCTTTTGTCAAAAATTACAATCGTAGATGATGATAAAGCTGTGGATTCTTTGGCTCTTGCTCCAGTTGCTGTTGTACCCGAACATCAGAAAAAAGGAATTGGGAGTCAATTAATTCATACTGCGTTAAAAAAGGCAAAAGAGGTTGGCCATCATTCAGTAATTGTTTTAGGACATAAAGACTATTATCCAAAGTTTGGCTTTAAACAAGCTAGCTTATGGAATATACAAGCACCATTTGAGGTACCTGATGAAGTATTTATGGCTCTAGAGCTAACTGAAAATTCCCTTGAAAGTGTGCAAGGTGTCGTCTATTATTCAAAAGCCTTTTCTGAATGAATCGTTTAGGTATTAATTAAAAAAAGGTTGCCCGAAAATTGTTTTTTAACATTTTCCATGGGCAGCCTTTTTTAATGAAGGATACAATCGGCTAAACATAACATACTTTTCTTATTGAACTATACTGCTTTTAAATTAAGTACATTTCTTCACAATTTCTTCACGTAAAAAATCACTTAGCGTACAAAATTTCCGATTATCTTAACTTCAATGTGAGAACTATTGGAATATCAATGGTTCCCACATCATTTACATGTATTCAATGTAAATATTGGTTTAAATAAAGTATAATGTCTTGTTAAATTAATAAACCGATTAGTTCAAAAACATTTTAATTTAAATATTTAACCCAGGCGTGTCCTTCTGGGAATTGTTGTTTTAAAGATAATTTAAGCCATTCTTTTTCTTCTAGTGAAAGTATTGGGAGGATTGTTTGAAAATCATTATAATCCTTTTCCCTGACTTGAGAAGAGCCAGCCTTATAGAGAAGTTGGACTTCAGGTTTCAAATAAGGTATCCCTTCTGGCGTTCTTAAAAATATTTCGTTTATTGCTCTTTTAATCGATTTTTCCCTTTTATAAATCCAACAACTTTCTTCACTATCAATTAACATAATTTGAAACGCCCAAGGAGAATTATTGTTCTTACTAACCCATACATCATTTGTTGAATTTAAAAATTCTCCTTCTTCCCAAATCATAAGCTTACCATCTTTTGCCTTGTATAGTGTCCAATCTCTCTTTAAAAATTGGTAAGCAACTAGTTGCTCTTTTCGAATGATAATTACATCTATATCACTATGTTGCCTACTCTTATTACCTAAATGTAAATCTAATGCCCAACCTCCAGCAATACACCAACTAATTGGAATTTCAGAAAACACTTCATATATTCTCGAAACGGTTATTGGCATCCAATTATCTATATCGGTTCTCAAATTAATCACTCCTCCCTCTATGAATTAAAGTTTTTCTTATGAATACTCATGTATTCTTACAATATCTTGATTTTTATAAAATCCATTTCGGTTGCACCAATGCGGACACTTTCAAAATCAATGATGCCGGCCACTTGATTTTCATAAACTAAGATATTTCCTGGTCGAAAATCCATATGTATAAAATTAGGTCCGTCTGAAGATGGAAGTAATTTCAGATGACGATCAAAATGTTGCAGTGACTGTTCAAATAAACGCGGATTAATCTTCAAAACTTTAATCTCACATTCATTTAGAAACAAAAAACAGCTTGTGATTTATTAATTAGACAAACTGTTTTTATCAAACTTTATTTAAAAGCTACATCTAAAGGAATTGCTGTAAACTCGATTAGTTTGTTTTTTTTATAAGTAAACTTATATTCATAGTTTACTGCCTCATTTAGCATGTTTGGTAGGTAATGTTGTATATCTGCTATCCCTAAATTCCTAGGATGTAGTATCCATGATATATCTTTCCAATCAAGAATTCCTTCGTCAACTTTGATAGGTGTATTGTGTTGGTAGACTGAATTCTGGACACGCAGAACCGAGAGTGCGACAATAAAAGCATTCTAAATCGAGGTGTCTACGATGGCAAAAAAGTACAGTCAAGAATTCAAGCACCAGGCTGTCCAACTCATTCTAGAAGAGGGGGAGACAGTGACGCAAACTGCACATGAGCTTGGGCTGCATGAGAATACCCTGTACCGCTGGGTAACAGAGGTTAAAAAAGATGGAGAACAAGCCTTTCCGGGTAGCGGAAACCTGAAGCCAGAAGAGAAATCCCTTCGGGATCTTCAAAAGAAAATGCGGGATCTGGAGGAAGAGAATAAGATTCTAAAAAAGGCCATGCACTCCTTTGCAAAAGACCGGCGTTAGTCTATGCTTTCATTCATAAACACCGCTTCAAACTCCGTGTCGCGAAGATGTGCGCTGTCCTCAACGTTTCCAGAAGCGGATACTATGCATGGACTACACGCAAGGAAAGTGAGCGAAGCAAGCGCCGAAACAGGCTGGAGGTGCAGATTCGTCGTGTCTTCTTAGAGTCACGCCGTCTCTATGGAAGCCCGAAGGTTACTCAAATCTCACGACAGCAGGGCGTTCAGGTGTCAGAGAAAACGGTGGCCCGTATCATGAAAGAGCTTGGCTTGAAATCCCGTACCGTCAAGAAGTACAAGGCCACGACCAACTCCAGGCACAACCTACCGGTTTACAATAACGTACTCGCTCAGAAGTTTAACTCCCAGGCACCCAATCAGGTGTGGATGGCAGACATGACATACATTCCTAGCAAAGAGGGCTGGCTATATCTAGCGAGCATCATGGACCTGTATACACGAAAGATTGTCGGTTGGCATATGGATGGATAAACGGATGACGAAAGAACTTGTATTGGAGGCGCTAGATCAGGCCTATCGCCGTCAACGGCCGCAGGACGAAGTCCTGCATCATTCTGACCCGGGCAGCCAATATGCCTCACACGAGTATCAGGAACGTCTCAAGAAGTATGGCATGAAGGGCAGCATGAGCCGCAAGGGAAACGGTTATGACAACGCCTGCATCGAATCTTTTCACAGTATACTGAAGAAAGAACTTGTATATCTCGAAACCTTTTCAACACGAGCTGAGGCAAAGAAGCGTATTTTCGAGTACATTGCATGTTTTTACAATGGAAAGCGAATCCACTCTTCCATCGGATATGTCACGCCCAACCAATGCGAACGTACGTACCGAAAAACAGCGTGATTCTCTCGATTCATTGTATCCAATCTATTGACAGAGGTTCAATAGAAAGTGGTACACGAATAGAAATATCTTTTGATCCGGCAGAAATTCGAAGGCAATTTTTTTCGATTATGCACAACATATTCTTCGTTGCAGTCATCACATAAATATAAGTCTCGATATTTCCAGTACTTAATTTTCCTCCTCCATCGCTCTAATTCTTCATAAAATGCTTTCTTTGCCTCCTCCTCACTTATATATAACCTTTCTACCTTGGATAAAAGAAATGCACCTGCAGCGCTTGTATTCCCATGCCATAACGTATAGGGAGGATTTACAGATTCATCTTTCATAACAGCACAAACTAAAATTTCAAAAAAATAATCATCGAAGTAATATACTGTTTGGCCTTCCCTTAACTCGTTTAAATTAACCATATTCCCATTTTATCGATTTTAATTCGACATCTCAATCTCAATGAAATGATGATTTATATTCAAGATTATTTTCATAGGTGAATTAATTTCATAAATCTGAGCCTAGTAACTACAAGGGTTTTCAGACACAAAAAAAGGAGTACCTCCCCAAATCTCGAAAAAGTTAAGTGCGACCAAAACTCTAGAGATAGGATGGTGACTCCCTGTGTCCATTATACGACAAGGAA